>RCUH01000166.1_pt1 | contig 97107 bp, 83 predicted proteins | sample 2166191 | NCBI WGS metagenome assembly RCUH01 (sample SAMN09932848, study PRJNA488358) | compost metagenome | feature: garden; material: soil; isolation source: compost soil in an enriched community after 214 h of incubation | place: Germany: Experimental Botanical Garden Goettingen | collected...
ACATTAGTAGTCGGTTTGGTTAAGCAGCCTCTTTTGCGTTGGACCGTAGAGAGGAAGCGATTATAACTTTGATTTTTAATTGAATGTTCCAAACTTTTACCAGGTCCGGATGTCTAGTCGGGGCCTGGTTTCGTTTACATTATTTAGCTAGCGTAGTTTTCTTTTCATATGGTTTAGTTCTAGATTAGTACTCTGTTAATTAATAGGTTAGTTATTTATTTTGACACATATACGGTTCGTCCTTTGACATTGAAACGAGCTTCGCCTGTCGATTCTACGATTTCAAGTACTTTTGACAATTTATCAAACCGTGACACTTTGCCGCTGAAGCGCTGGGTGGTTTTTTCGCCAATGTAAACAACCTCCACATTATACCAGCGACTGATCATTTTCATGATCGTTTCAATGTGCTCACTTTCTACTACAAATTCATTATTTTTCCAGGCAACAGCCAAGTCGGTATCCGTTTCATTGACCTGTATTTTGCCAGCAAACAGCCTTGCTTGTTGCCCCGGCCTTAGTATTTTAGAATTACCCGATGCCGACAATTTCACGCTTCCTTCCAGCAAGGTGGTTTTTTCTACTTCGTCATCAGCATAACTGCTGATGTTAAAATGAGTTCCCAATACTGCTACTTCCTGCTTGTTTGTCTTTACAATAAATGGATGTTGTTTATCCTTAGACACTTCAAAATAACCTTCGCCAATAAGCTTAACTATACGTTTTCCATTTTCGATCAATGAGGTGGTATAAGTGAGGCTCGAAGCTGCATTCAGGTAAACGAGTGATCCATCAGGCAATCGTACCTGATAGGTCTCTCCCCTGGCGGTTGACAAGGTATTGGAGGCGTTAGGGTCAGCAACTTTTTCATCTATTTGATACACGAGTCTGCCATTACCGGATTTAGAGATGATGATCCCAGATTCCCGTCCAATTTCTCCATTCGACGCACTGGCTAAACTGATCTTCCGGCCATTTGCCAGGGTAAGTGTTGCTCCAAAATCACCCGGTTTAACATCATGTACTGCAATTGGGCTGACAGCGGCAACCTTTTTCGATTGATTGTTGAAGAAGTAAACTCCTGTGTATGCCAGGGCTAAAACAGCAGCAACACCAGAAATTTGTAACCAGAGCTTAAGCGTTTTATTTTTTCTGGTAGGAATAACCCCGGTCGTATCGTTAATCTGAACAAACAAATCGCGGTCAACCTTGGCCAGCACCCCGGCAACGGCAGCATCAGTTTCATAACTCTTGTCCTGATTTTCTAAAACGTCGATGATGATATCTTTTAACATTTCCTGATCTTCATCAAGCTCAAAATAATTCATCAGACGCTGTGTTTCTTCAAGGCTACACAAGTTGTCCAGGTATTTTTTAAAGAGTATATGGATTTGATCAGATGGTTCCAAGGTTCGATTTTTACAGCTAATACGGAGCTGAGCAAAAATATCCTTAGTCTGTTAATAAAAAATTAACAATTAATTTCCTAAAATAACGATCAGGATCAAAAACCTTTGAATAAAACACTTACAACTACAGAAATTGTAAGTGCAGCCGAATCCTTAAAATATGCCCTGAGAAATCTATTGGCCTGCAGCATATGGCTACTTATGGTTTTGGCATTGATCCCCATAATCTCTTCTACCTCTTTGTAAGATTTACCTTCTAATTTGCAGAGTGTAAAGACCATTTTACGCTGAGGAGGCATCAAATCTATAGCCTGCTGCAACTTCTGCCCTTCCTCTTTACTCAGCATATCCTCTTCAATATGAAGATACAGCTCTGAGCTTGAAGCCATGATTTTAGCCAACAAACGTTTGTCTTTTGCCACTTTCCGAAAATAATCATACACCAGATTCTCTGCGACGCGAAAAAGATAAGATTTAAAAGACTTTTCGGGATCAATCTGTGTCCGCACTTCCCATATTTTGAAAAAAAGCTCCTGCAGGATTTCTTTGACAAGGTCGTCAGATTTGAGGAGTTTGAATAAGTTACCTGCGATCCGAACTTTATAATTGTTGTAAAGTATTTCAAATGCACGCTGATCACCGTTTTTCAGTTGAAGCAATAAAGCCTGCTCATCAATTTGATTAACGTTAACCATTCGTCCTAAAAATATACAATTACTAAAAAGCAAGGTAGAAATATTTTTCGAACTTTCCCTAAACCTTCCGTTTCGTAAAGTTCAAAGTACTGTTGTTTGGATAATCAATCCAGAATGTAAAAACTTCCTTGTTTTGTATACCTGTTGCTTCCTCAAAGGGCATATGGTTGCGCGTTGAATTGCGCTTTGCCAGCATAATGAGTCCAACTCAATTCGGTACGCACTGCGTTCCAAATTGGAAAGGCATTGTAAAATGCCCTCATATTGTTCAAATTACGTTCATCAAAACCTTTTCCAAATTCAAGCGTAAGCTGTTCAGCTAAATTTCTTAACACACCTTTCCCGTATATCGCCTTAGTATCCCCATGCTGTTCATCCTCAACTATAAGATAGCCAATTTGCCAGTACATCTGCAGCAAAATGGCATTGCTACTTTGATATGCTTTTTGCCTCGCATGAGTTACAAACCCACACAAGACATCGATCAAGAATCCAAGAATGACATTAAAACCAAGCAAAAAAGCCGTTCTTCCTCTCGAAAAACGGCTTTTTTGCTTGGTAGGCAATCATGGGTTCGAACCATCGACAATTTTGTAATTGCTTATTGGAAACCTGATTATTGTATATTTTTAAACTTATTGCTTTATCATATCTTAATCTGTAAATTCATTAATTTAAGAAGAGCATTGGAGAATCCAGCTTACATTAATCATACTTCTAACTATGGATCAGTCAATTAAAGATCTCTTGAATGATATAAAAAAGATCGAGCATGGTTTCAAGCACATCATTTCGGCAGGTAACAATATCCTCCTTGATCAAAAAGCTGATCATTTTAACCTCTCTATTACGCTGCTGGATGATGAAAGTTACCAGCCTAGAATGCTGGCAGTTTATCTTTTAGGTCAGCTCTCGACCGCAAATCCTGATGCGCTGTATATTCTTGAGAATAAAGTGGCTAAGGATGAAAACTGGAGGGTGCAGGAAATGCTCGCCAAGGCTTTTGATTACTACTGCTTAAAAATAGGGTATCAAAGTTCACTACCAAAAATCAGGCAGTGGCTCTCTGATCAAAATCCAAATGTGAAAAGAGCCGTAACTGAAGGCCTCAGAATCTGGACTTCACGGTCTTATTTTAAGGAAAATCCGCAGGTAGCAATAGAACTGATCAGCCAGAATCACTCAGACGAAAGTGAATATTTGCGAAAATCTGTCGGCAATGCGCTTCACGATATCCGCAAAAAATTTCCTGAACTCATTAAAAGCGAAATTGAATCATGGGACCTTAACAATAAATACGCCCGGTATACACAAAAAATAGTTCTTAATTGAATAATTACTCAATATTTTGGTTATCAATACTGTTATAATTTTTTTACGGCATCTGTGTTTAACCTATTTTTTCTGAAAATAGCGCGTAATCCCGTCACATCCTTGGAAGTGAAATTGACTGTATCCAAGTTTTTAATTACCCTGATATGAAACTTAATTTGGAAGGCTACAGGGCGTGTGAGCTCTGTTTTTTTCTCTGCAATTAGATTTTTTATTAACTGTTTTGCAGACACCTGATAAGTTGTATCTAAATGAATTGGGTAGTCTGCATTTAAAATATCTTGACCTGGCGCGAGGATGATATCGTTACGGGTACCAAAGTATTGAACCTGGCATTGATCCTGTGATTTAGTGATAGCTACGACCGCTTTACCAAACATTGTTCTATGACCGCTTACTATCTCAATTTTTACATGATCCTTTTTACTGAAGCCTGGTTTTATCATATCAACAATTTGGTCGTAAACGGAGTCTATGGATTTTTTTTTACTACAGGAAAAAAAAAGAATAGCGTAAAGAGCAACAAGAAATAATCTTTTATTCATCAGGGGGTATTTTATGTCCTTTAATGGGATTCAATTTCTTTTGATTTCCATAATTTCAATTCATAGAAGATAAAATATTCCGAACAGTCATCCCAGTAGGAGGAATTGCAACTACCACAACTGAAGTTATACCGGAAATCAATGATGAAGCTATAAGTGAAGCTATAAGTGAAGTTATAAATGAAGCTATAAGTACACAAGTAAAAGAAAGATTTACTAGAGAAGTCAAATACATATATCAACAAGGCGGCGTTAACAGAAGAAAAGGTTTCAATCGGTAACAGGAATAAGAACTCATCTGGAACTATATTGTGAATATGTACAAAATTCTAATTACCTTTAGGCTACATTGAAAAAGTTAGCCGCAATATTGTTTCTCACTATTCATTTGTTTTCTACAAATGAGGTTTATCAATTGATGAAACTACCGATTTTCTTTGACCATTATGCAGAGCATAAAATACTAAGTCCAAACATCTCATTTTTTGACTTTCTGACCATGCATTATGTTAATGACAATGCAAAAGACATTGATCATGAAAGAGACATGCAGTTACCATTTAAAGCATCGAACAATTTTTCGGCACCAATTACACTAGCTTTTATTCCAGATTCTACGGTATCCTTCCACCTCAATTCTTTGCAAATTACCTCGTCAAAAATGTACATTTCGGACGATTATTTTATTCCATCTGATTTTATGCCAGGCATTTGGCAACCACCAAAATCCTGTTAATTAGTTTTCAATTTATTAATGATTTATGTCCTGTGACGCGTCCCTGAGGGAAGCTTTGCTGCATATCCTATTTACTAATTTTCTTGATTTTTTAAGTTATGCTGAATAACATTATTGCCTTTTCCATTAGGAATAAGCTCATCATTGCACTTTTTATGCTCGCCCTGATCGGATACGGCAGCTACGAAGTGACTAAACTGCCCATTGATGCTGTTCCAGACATCACCGACAACCAGGTACAGGTGATTACCATTGCGCCTTCATTTGGTGCAACAGATATTGAACGCCTGGTAACCTACCCTATTGAACAGGCCAATAGCAATATATCTGGTCTTAAGGAGATTCGGAGCTTTTCAAGGTTTGGTTTATCACTGGTCACTATAGTTTTTGACGATGCTACCGATATCTACTGGGCCCGTCAGCAAGTTGCCGAACGTTTACAACAAGTACAATCACAAATCCCTCCAGGTATTGGAGTTCCTGAACTTGGCCCCGTCAGCACTGGCCTGGGTGAAATCTACCAGTACGTAGTAAAACCCAAACCAGGGTATGCGGGCAAATACAATGAAACAGATTTACGTACCATACAAGACTGGATTGTTCGCCGGCAATTACTAGGCGTAAAAGGAATTGCAGAGGTCAGTAGCTTCGGTGGTAAACTCAAACAGTATTCTATTGAAGTCAAGCCAAATGAACTATCCTCGCATGGCATCAGCATCACGGATGTCTTCAATGCGCTTGAAAAGAACAACCAAAATACCGGTGGCGCCTACATTGAAAAAGGACCAACCGTTTTGTATATCAGGAGTCAGGGACTTTTTAAAAGTACGGCCGATATTGAAAATACATTGATCAAAACTACCGCTGGAGGTGGTCCACTCTTCATTAAAGACGTTGCTGAAATTAAAACAGGTTATGCTACGCGCTATGGAGCCATGTGCTACAATGACGAGGGCGAAGTTGCAGGAGCCGTAGTGATGATGCTAAAGGGGGCAAACAGCAGCGATGTCATCAAAAATGTTAAAGAGCGCATCGCACAGATCCAGAAAACCCTACCTGAAGGAGTGATCATAGAGCCTTTTTTAGACCGCACCAAGATGGTTGACAACGCAATTGGCACGGTGACTAAAAACCTACTTGAGGGTGCACTCATTGTGGTCTTCGTACTGGTCTTATTCTTAGGTAATTTCAGGGCCGGAGTTTTAGTTGCCTCGGTTATTCCTCTGGCCATGTTATTTGCCATCATCATGATGAATCTTTTTGGGGTTAGTGGTAATCTGATGAGTTTGGGGGCACTGGATTTCGGCCTGATTGTAGATGGAGCAGTGATCATCGTTGAGGCAGTAATGCACCGGCTGAGTCATGGCAAACACAGCAGAACGAATGATCTGTTAAATCAAAAAGAGATGGATATTGAGGTAAATGCCTCTGCCAGTAAAATGATGAACAGCGCGGTATTCGGACAAATCATTATCCTGGTGGTTTACTTACCAATATTCACACTTCAGGGGATCGAAGGAAAAATGTTTAAGCCAATGGCACAAACTGTTGCCTTTGCACTATTGGGTGCTTTTATACTTTCACTCACCTACATTCCGATGATGAGTGCGGTTTTTCTAAGCAAAAAAACAAAACACAGTCCTAATGTATCTGATCGGATCATGGCCTTCATAGCGAAAAACTATCAGGCTGCACTCAACTACATCATCAACTTTCCAAAGATGGTGATGCTCGGTGTTGGTGCTTTATTTATCTTATCTATATTTCTGCTAAGCACTCTTGGTGGAGAGTTTATTCCCGCTTTGGAGGAAGGTGATTTTGCTGTTGATACCAGGGTATTGCCGGGAAGTAGCATTACAACTACGATTGCGAATACACAGAAAGCAGCCAAAATCTTAAAAGATCAATTTCCGGAAGTAGAAAAAGTAGTCACCAAAATAGGAAGTGGCGAAGTGCCAACAGATCCTATGCCCATGGAGGCAAGTGATATGATGGTGATCCTGAAACCAAAAAAGGAATGGACTTCTGCAAAAACCTTTAATGAACTGTCGGAAAAAATGGGAAAAGCCTTACAGGATGTGCCGGGAATTACTGCCGGATTTCAGTTTCCTGTTCAGATGAGATTTAATGAGCTAATGACGGGTGCCAGGCAGGATGTGGTCTGCAAAATATTTGGTGAAGACCTGGATACCCTATCCCATTATGCCAATCAGCTCGGCAAAATCATCAACACTGTCGATGGCGCAAAAAACCTTTATGTAGAAACAGTAGTCGGCATGCCCCAGATCATCATCGATTACAACCGCAATACGCTGGCCCAATACGAGTTAAATATCGAAGATGTGAATAAAATTGTGAACACGGCCTTGGCAGGACAAAGTACCGGAATGCTGTTTGAGGGTGAAAAACGTTTTGAGATAGTGGTCAAAATTAGCGGATCGGAAAAAAAAGACCTCAAGGATATTCAAAATCTATTGATCCCAACACCTAAGGGTACGCAGGTTGCTTTATATCAATTGGCAGATGTGCAGATCAAAGATGGTCCCAATCAAATACAGCGGGAAGATGCAAAAAGAAGAATTGTTGCCGGCTTTAATGTCAGAGGTAGGGATGTTCAAACAATCGTTAAGGAACTTCAGCAAAAGGTAAATCAGCAGATGAAGTTACCCACCGGCTATTACATAAGCTATGGAGGTGCCTTTGAAAACTTAAATGCAGCAAAGAATCGTTTAATGATAGCGGTCCCTGTCTCCTTATTTCTCATCTTTTTACTGCTTTATTTTGCTTTCAATTCGCTGAAACAAGGCTTACTGATTTATTCGGCAATTCCACTATCTGCCATTGGCGGCATCTTATTTCTAGCCTTTAGAGGAATGCCATTTAGCATTAGCGCTGGTGTAGGTTTTATTGCACTCTTTGGTGTAGCGGTATTAAATGGTATTGTACTGATTTCAGAATTTAACCAGCTTAAGCAGGAAGGAATCAAAGACCTTAGGCGCATTGTGTTGATGGGTACCAAAGTGAGGTTAAGGCCCGTATTGATGACTGCCTTTGTGGCTTCACTAGGTTTTTTACCCATGGCACTGAGCAATGGAGCAGGTGCAGAAGTTCAAAGGCCGCTGGCCACTGTGGTTATTGGGGGCTTACTGATTGCAACCTTCCTTACCCTATTTGTTTTACCAACACTATACATCATGTTTGAAACAGGCTTCAAAACCGTTATAAAGAAACCGGCTATTACAGGGGCAGTCCTCCTACTATTCATCGGAATAAGTACGACTACTCAGGCCCAAACACCAATCATCCTACAAGCTGCGATAGACACAGCAGTAAAAAACAATCTGAAGGTAAAAAATGAAAAGCTAAGGGCGCAGTACCGGCAAGCATTAATCAGCACTGCTGTAAACATTCCTCAAACAAATATTTTTGCTGAAGCCGGACAGATCAACAGCAGCTACACCGATACGAAATTTGGAATCAACCAATCCTTCAGCTTTCCGACTGTTTACGCAAGGCAAAGTAAATTGTTGCGTGAAGACTGGAAGAGCAGTGTGTTTGGGGTAGCATTCACAGAGGCGAACTTAAAGAAAGAAGTGAGCGGAGTATTCTATATGATGGTTTACCTGCAACAAAAAAAGAATCTGCTGTTACAATCTGATAGTCTTTATACAGCATTTTACAAAAAGGCTGAACTCCGCCTTTTAAAGGGAGAAAGTAATATCCTTGAAAAAGCAAGTGCGGAAACCTTATTGGCACAAATTAAGTTGCAATTGAGACAAGTAGAATCCGATGAAGAAATTTCACAACTTCAGTTTCAAGTATTGCTCAATTCAACGGGTACTTTTAAACCAAAGTCTGAAATCAACCCGATAGCAGGCCCTGAACTGAATCATTTTGACCCTGAAGCGCATCCGGAAATTAAAGTTGCTTTGCAGGAACAACAAATTGCCAAAGCCGCTATCGCCGTCGAAAAAAGCAAGCTACTTCCAGAATTGTCATTGGGATATAACAACGGCAGCATCCAAGGTATCGGTGCCGATGAAAAGTTCTATAGCGCTTCAAACCGATTTAGTTCTGTACAGTTGGGCATAGGCATTCCGGTTTTCACCGGGCATCTAAAAGCCAAAATCAACAGTGCCAAAATCAATATGCAACTGGCAGAAAGTGACTATAGCCTCCGTTTACAAAAGCTATCCGAGACCTACCAATCTGCACTGGTACAGTATCGAAAAAACCAGCAAACTGTAGCATATTTCGAAACGAAATCATTGAAGAACGCTGATTTGATTACTAAAACCGCAAATCTACAACTCAACAATGGAAATATCAACTACCTGGAATGGGTGCAACTGGTAAACCAGGCCATTGCTGTAAAAAGCGATTATCTGGAAGCAGTTAAAAACCTTAACGAAACACTGGTGCTACTTAATTATCTAACTCATCCTTAATTTCATCAATCATGAGACTCCTTACCTACTTGTCCACAATACTTATATTACTATCCGGCTGTGGACAGCAAAACAATACTACACCTGAAGATGTGGCGATCGATTCGAACACTGTGAACCTAACAGCTGCACAATTCAAAAATGCAGCCATTACCACCGGTAAAGTGGAACGGAAGCAAATTTACACGACCTTAAAGCTCAATGGAAAAATAGACGTTCCACCTCAAAATATGGTATCAATCAGTGTGCCTTTAGGTGGATATTTAAAATCCACCAACCTATTGCCTGGTATGCACATTAAAAAAGGCCAGGTAATTGGCACTGTAGAGGATCAGCAATACATCCAGTTACAACAAGATTACCTTACAGCAAAGTCAAAGATCAAATATTTAGAAAATGAATATAAAAGACAAAAGGACTTGAATCATAGTCAGGCCAGCAGTGACAAGGTCTATCAACAGTCGGAGGCAGATTATAGAAGTCAGCTCGTCCTGATCTCTGCTTTAAAGGAAAAACTATCCATGGCGGGAATCAATGTGAACAACATCAGTGAAACTAAAATCATCAAAAGTGTAAACATTTATGCGCCAATTAGTGGCTATGTGTCGAAGGTAAATGTCAATATCGGGAAGTATGTCACACCAACCGAGGTATTATTTGAATTGGTCGATCCTTCTGATATCCATTTGGCGCTGAAAGTATTTGAACGTGATTTGGATAAACTCTATGTTGGTCAGCAGCTATTTTCATATACGAACAATGAACCGGAAAAGAAACACAAATGTACAATTCTAATGATTGGGAAGGACTTATCTGATGACCGGAATACCGATGTACATTGTCATTTTGAAAGCTATGACAAGCTGCTCATTCCGGGCACCTATATGAATGCTGATGTGGAGGTAAAAAATGCAATGGCCACCGTACTTCCGACCGAAGCCATTGTACAATACGAGGGCAAGAATTTCGCTTTTATCAATAAAGGCAACAGAACATTTGAAATGGTCGAGTTGAAAACAGGCGAAAACGAAGGTGGTTATACCGCCATCATATTCGCAAATAATAGCGGCCTTGAAAATCAAGATTTTGTGTTAAAAGGAGCTTATTCCTTATTGATGATGATGAAAAATAAAGAAGAATAAGATGAGTATAAAAAGGGGAATCGTCATTGTGATCGTTCCCCTTTTTTTACGTCCTAATCTTCCATTTTGTAAACTTTAAAGTACTATTATCTTTGTAATCGATCCAGAACGCAAAAAGTTGCTTATCTTGAATTACCAATTTTTGATAGGCCCCTAAGTATTCATTAAACGTAGTTAATGATGTTGGTTTTAATAAATTTTCTTCTTTAAGTAACTGGTATCTGGTATCTAACATCTTATATCCCACAAAGAAATGCTGGTTTGTAAAGTCTGAGTAGATGCAATGAATATTTCCTTTTTCATCGAAAGTCGCTGAGGCCAGGTTTCCAAACGACGTTAGCATAATTGGTTTGGCCCAGCTGATGCCATCATCTTTACTATACGACAAATAGGTTTCACTTCTCTGATGTGGGTTTTGCCAGGTTAGGATCAATCCATTTTTATAAGCTGTTAATTCAGTCATTGCAGCTCCTTGTTTCGTCGAAATCGGACTTACAATGGTAGGCTTCTCAAAAGCAACGCTATCGGAATGGACCTTTCTGGTAATCAAAATGTCCTTTTGCCCGTATGCTCCTATAGAAATTATGACCTGCTTGTTTTTTGAGATTGCAATAGAAGGCCCTAAATGCCCGCCTATATTGCCGCCAAATACATCGACTGGTTTTGTCCAGGTTTTCCCTTTATCTTTAGACATCTGGTATTTCACAGCATTCTTCATCCTTTTTGGATAGGCAACATACACCAGATGAATTTCATCTCCAGAGGTTGCAAAAGAAGGTTTATCCAGCAGATTATCATCACTTTTAATCGGAACCGATTTTAACTCAAACTTCTTTTTCCCGAAATCAAATTCATACAAAGATATGTTCCCGGAGTAAAAGTCTTTTCCGATGTGCATACAAACCAGATAAGTAGCACCTTTTTCATTGTTTGCAATAAAAGGATTCCCCGTCGCAAATGTACCCGGCAAATCTACAATCCCTTTTTCCGTCCAACTATTTCCGTTATCAGCAGAGGACTTGTAAGCCACTCGCATATCCGCAGCATTTTCATCATTATCTTTTCGTTCCGGCCTTTTTTCCATCCATACAGTCACCATACTCTTTTTAGAGGGATTGCAGGCTGATACCTCAAATGTTCTGGTATCACTTAAAATCTGTGCAGGTGCAGTTTGTGCTTTGATCTCTGAACTGGCCGACCATAGCAGGATTGTATAACTAAGTGTTAGTTTTAATAAAAATTTATAGGAATTCTTGCACATATTTTTATTTTAAAAACGGCCAGTGTTAGGCCGGCCGTCTTATCATTTAATTTAAGTAGTGTTTATTTAGTTGTTACTAACAGGCTTTTTTGACAACTCAATCATTGTGCTGATTTCAGGTATTGCTTCGTCCACACCAATGAATCCTGCAGTCCTGAACCTAATGATCCCATCCTTATCAATGACCAGCTTTGTTGGCAACCCCCTGACTTGAAAAGCCGACAGCATGGGATTTTTACCAGTGGTTTTGTCTTTCAAGTCCATATACACGTCAAAATTGTGTTTTTTAGCGGTAATCATCTTCTTAGCTTCTTCTGTAGCATTGGCATTTTTTTCGGCGGTATGGACGAACATAAATACGACTGACTTGTCATTTTTATAATAGTCCACCACCTTTTGCATGCCCGGGAAAGAAGCCACGCAAGGCACACACCAGGTTGCCCAAAAATCTATGAATATGGTTTTGCCTTTCAGGCTTTTTAAAGACACCGTTTTACCATTGAAATCCGTAACCTCGAAACCCGGGGCTGGTTCATTTACTTTCATCTTTTCCACTTTGGCCAACATCTTTTTAGACTCGGCGGCAGAAACAGAATCTAGCTTAGCCTTAAAGCCACTGTCATTGCCATATTTTTTGACATAAACGGCTTTTGCTTCTTTCTGAAAATCGGCTCCGAAATGTCCGGATTTGCCCATTATTTTGTTTATTTCAGCAAATGCCTGATCTATGTCGCCTGTACGACTCAATGCAATAGCATATAATTCCGGATTGCCATTTCTAATCCCTTCTACAGGCCTCAGGTAAGGCAAGGCGTCTTTATATTTCCCCTGCTTAAAACGAATGGTACCAAATAAGAATCCAAACTGCTGTTTGTCTTCCTCCCCAATCAGACTTTCGGCCTCGCTCAATTTACCTGCATCGATTAAGGTCCTGACCACATTGGAAAGTGTAGCGACTTTCCAATCAGCAGTCTGGACTTTAGTTACCCAATATTTTGCTTTGGCGATATTTCCTGCTTCAGCGAAAGCAACTGCCGTGTTTTGCGCACTCGCATCGATCAGCATCTGGTCGTGCTCGCCTGTTGATTTTTTGATCATTTCGTTGACCATCAACTCCATTCTCGAAGCGTCGACCTCCGACTTTACTGAATTATACAACCCGGTAAAACTCGTATCAGTAGGTAAGGATTGTGCGAAAGCTTGGCCGGAGAACGTCAGCCCGATTACTATTGCAATTATGTTTAAGCTATTTCTTTTCATATCACTACGTTATTACTGTTATGATTTCGGTTGAACGGGCTTCCTTGAAAATTCGATCATCGCGGAAAGTTCCATGACCGCGGTATCCGCATCTGGATGCGCACCTACCGTATTAAATCTGACAAAGCCGTCAGCATCAATGATGATCTTGGTAGGGATGGCTTTAATGCCAAAACTTTTGGCCACAGCTGAGCTCTGGGTTTCTTTGTTTCTGAAATCCATCAGCACATCGAAACTATAATTATTTTCTGTTATGTATTTCCGGGCATCCGCTGTCGGATCAGCAGCTTTATCCATAGTATGTACGAAATAGAACTTTACGTTAGGATCATTTTTATACTTGTTAACGGCCTTTTGCATGCCCGGGAAAGAGGCCTTGCAGGGACCGCACCAGGTGGCCCAGAAATCCAGCACCACAACTTTACCCCGAAGGTCTTTTAAGGCTACTTTATGACCCGATAGATCCGTCAAGACAAAATCTGTTGCAGATACTTTCACTGCCTTTTTGGCTACTTTCGCAGCCAGACTTGTCTCCATCCCCTGAATCAGTTTGTTTTCATAGGCGCTAAAATCAGCGTTGGCACCATTTACTTTTAAAAAAACGTCCTTAAATTTAGCCTTTGTTTCCGGTGAAACCGTCATTGCAACGACTTCCTTCTCCATTACAGGCAAAGCCTCAGCGTAGCGGCGGGTCTGAAGCAGGACCTGAATATACGCTTCATTTAAAATCGGGTTCTCCATTCCTTGCTCGCCGATCAAACCGGAAATGTAATCATAAGCCTCTTTGTCTTTTCCATTTTTCAGCAAGGTTTGGGTATATATAGCACATGTAGTTTGATAATTGCGGGAAAAGACAGGCTTAACAGGACCATTGACCTTTGGTTTAGGTTTCTGTGAAACCGTCATTTCTTTAAGCAAAGGTTCGGCATCTTTAGGATTAGCACCAGCCAGCGACTGAACAGCAATCGCATAAGCTGCCTTACGATTAAACGAGTCAACTTTATTGTAGTATTCCATCATTTTTTTCGTATCACCAGCCCTGGCAAATTTAATCGTCATGTCAAAAACCAACAGGCCGAAATCCCGTTCATCATATTTTTTCGCAGCCTCTTTATACAGTTCCTCCATCTTTCTTAAATCAGGTTCAGCCTCTATTTTTTTCAGCAGATCGGCACTGATCTTCAGCGTGTCCTGACTTGATTCACTACCCGGTTGCTGACTATAAGCGGCGAGTCCGATACATAGACATATCGCAGATATTAATATTTTTTTCATGTTCTTTTTAATCTAATATGGTTAATTTCTATAGCCCAGATGTACAATTTCCCCAAAGCCTTCGAATTTCTTAACATAGGTATTGCCAACAAAATTCCCCAGGTTGTCCAGGTCAAAATAATAAACTTCACCCGCTGTGCCCTTATTTAAAGCCACAACCAAACGCTTGCTGGTTGCGCGGAGCATTTCGAGATCAGCAATCTTTGTGTCAGCAGGAAAAGTATAGACCAAACGCGATGAATTCGCCAAAATATCGTACAAATAGATTTTTTGACCGGATGCGTAATACATGTGTTTGACCACACTCGAAGTGGCAAATTTTGTTGCAGTGGCAATATCAGGACTGTTACCGATGAGCTGGTTTAAACCAGGTGTAGTTCCATTAATAGACAACAGGTAACGTACGCCCGCATTGTTCTCCATCACAAAATAAAACTCATCATTGGCTGAACTCCGTACCCCATAATCGCATGCAATCATGGTCTTCCCCACATTGCCTAAATCGAAGCTTGCGGAACTGCTTCCTGCTGCAGGCGCAATGGCCCGATCCAGGTAAGCAGCCTGCATAAAACGCTGGTGTTTATTATCGTAAAAATAACTGGAGGTTTGCGTACTGGAAATGATCGCCGGAAACAAGGAATAATCTCCTGTAAACCGATCAGAATAAGGCTTTAAAACCTCTCCCGAAAAAAAAGACGGACCTAAACCTGCATAAAGGCCGCCCTCACTCACAATATATTGGTCTGTTACCAGCTTGTTCAATCCATAAACGGGCAGGGTGCTGAACTGCTTTCCATCAGGAAAAAGTGCAGTGGTATTGCCATTTTGCATCAAATCATTCGCATTGAACCTGTAAACACCCTGATCGGTGAAAAACAAAACCAAGGCAATATTTCGGTCAATTCCGCTATAAGCAGCAATGGCATGGCCCGGGTAGCTGGTGTTGTTCACCGTTTCTGCGGGTGCGGCAAAAACCATATCATCGGTGCGGATGAACGACATCCTTGCTTTTCCATCTTTATTGTTAGAGACCAGCCATCCCTGGTAAAATGCACCGTTTACGGTGACACTGTACAAGCTTAAGGCAGCAATACCTGTTTTTTTACTGGTTACCTTATAACGAAGTGAATAATTACCCGGGGGTAAGTTAATTCTAACCTTCAGATTTTTTTCTGTAGACAAGATGTTCGCCGTGTCGGTACCGGTTTGCAAGTACATCTTCCATTCGAAGGAAAACTCTTCACCGGAAGGTAAAGACTCAGTCAGCGTGGGTGAAACCTTTAAAGTATCCAGTTGTGTAACCGTAAAAGCCGTCGCATTAGTAGCGATAGCAACCTGATTTTGTTTTTCGTATACAAATGACTGCTCGTCTTTCTGGCAAGCCATCACCAGCATCACTATACAGGTGAGCAGGCTTTTTATAAAAATATGTTTGTGCATGAGCTTAAAGTTTAATAAAAATTAGAAAGTTACCCGGTTTCCGTTCTCGTCAATGAGCGGGCCGTTGGCGGTTTCGTAGACCACAAGCGCATTACTCAGTTTAATAGGCAGGTTATAATAGCCGTCAATACCAATGGCCTCCTCTGAGAAATCGGTAAGGCCGGTTACCTGGATCATGAACTTAAATTTAGCGACACTGAATGTACCAAAGCTGCCTTGTATAGAAGTCCAGTACGTAGGTTGTACGATCCTGTTGCTCACATCTATTTTTATCGATTTTAAAGCAACGGTCTCGCCTGTAATGTCGGAACCAAAGGCACCGGTCGCGAAATCTTTATTAGGGGCCACCTCCACAACAAGCCTATAAGTGTTGGTCAGCATACCGGGCGAATTGAGCAATACCACGGGATACACTAAGATTAAAGCACCCGCTGGAAGCTTCGCTTCAGACAACTGGTAATCTATACCTTCCCTGGCGGTAGTGCCACCGACAGCTTTGACAGCAACGGTCCTGGCATAACCCACTGCCGGGCCCTGCACACGCATTTTAAGAAAAATGGTATCTTTTTGTTTCGGTGTAATGGAAAAAGCAAAGGAATAGCTCAGGCTATCAGTTTCATATTGACCTCTGTAAAAGGTAATGCCATCTTCACCACTATAAGTAGCCACATCCTGTTTTTTACAGGCCAGTGTAAGGCACAATAGGCTAAAAAATAACAGATATTTCATGTTTATCAGGTTTATCGTTAATAATTTGGATTATATTCTTTCTCACTGTCCGGCACTGGCAGCTGATATTTGCTGAGTGGAATGTCGGCGGTCATAAATTGCATGCGGACAATTTTTTTCCGCTTGCAATAATAAAACAGCTGACCCTCTGCATAGAACTCCTTCTGATATTCTTTAGTGATTTCCGTGTTTAATAAAGCCGGTGTAATGGTGGTCGCAAGCGGAGCGAGTGCCCTGTTCTGCCTTACTGTATTAAGGTAACCTACACCATCCGACGTAACTGACGCTGCTTCTGCCATGATGTAATACATTTCCGACAAACGGATCAATGGAACGTGCTGATCAAGCCGGTTGGAGTCAAGGTTATTGAACTGATAAGTTTGCCAGAACTTAGAGGGAAAGGGCGCCGTCTGGTCCTGTTCTATGCGATACAGGTACCTGAAATCAGTTCCTCCACCTGTAGCTGTTTCATAGAGGGTATTGAAATTGGCCGCAGAACGCGTGAGTTTCAAATTTGCACTGCCATTAAACCTAAAATAGCCCGGATCAGCCCAGGTACTGATGTCCCGCACACGGATCATAAAAACCTCTTCATTAAGATATAGCCGATCGCGGAAACCTGCGGCGGCAGAGGCAGCGGCAGCGGTTACAAAAGGGAATTTACCTGAACCGGTAACCACCTGCGCGGCCAACATGGCACCGGCTTTGTCGCCGGAATACATGCGAATCCTGGCTTCCAGGGCTTTTACTGCATAATAATTCATTTTTGTCCTTCTGCTGACCCTATTGGAAATGATGGGATCTCTTTCTTTTAACAGTGCAGCTGCCTCGGTAAGGTCGGCCAGGGCTAACCGGACTACTTCTGCTGTGGTTGAAGGAACTACGGCAAACTCGTCTACCGTGGTTTTATAGGGGATGGCTTTTTCGGCTGCGCCTGCAGTGAATTCAGGTCCAAACATCCGCAACAACTCAAAATGCAGATAAGCCCGTAATCCCAACGCTTCACCACGGATCAGTCCATAACTCTGTTCAGAGAGGACATTTCTTTTTTCCTGCGTATTTTCAATTACCTTGTTTAAACCTGCGATGGCAGAATAGCTGGTATTCCATATCGCGCTGGTATACCCCATCACTTCCGCCGACGTGTAGTTTAGTGCTCTGGTCTGTACAAATGGAGCTCCCGTACCGGAAACCGCATAATTTTGCGCCAAAGCACTTACAAACCCCATAGAAAGGTTGTCACCGTATAAGCTACGGGTAGCCATCTGCGAATAAACGCCTGTCAGCGCCTGCTGAAACCCTATTTCTGAATCAAAAAGCTGCTCTTCAGAAAGACTTGATTTGGGGTTCACATCCAAGAATTTTTTACAGGAAGTCAGCATCACTGATGAAATCAAAAATAATGCGATCAATATTTTAGTGTTCATAATTCTATTTTTTTAAAAACCAACTCTTAAAGACAATGAATAAGTCCGGGCGAAAGGATTGCTTGTTCCCCGTTCGATCTGGATACTGCTGATCCTGAAAAGATCATTTGTAATCGCAGTTACCTGCATACTTCGCATCCCTAATTTTTTAAGAAAAGCACGTCTGAAAAAATTATATCCGATAGATGCAGAACTTAGGCTGAGGTTGTTATCATCCTGTACAAACCTTGAAGTTAAGCGGGTATCGGGTGTTGAATTGCGGATACGGGTATAACGGCTGACATCTCCGGGAGCCGACCAGCCAAGATCAAAAGCACGGCGGTCTACGTTGAAAGCAGGATTTACAGATTCAACCCGGTCAATCAGTGTCTGATTATATAGCTGCCCCCCAAACTGATAGTTGAAAATCAGGTTGAGGTCAAAGCCCTTATACATAAAGTTAGAACCAAAATTACCGTTCCATTTCGGCTGTGCGATTCCAAACGCTACTTTATCCGCAGCATTCCAGGTAAAGGTTTTCTCTCCGTTTTTAGTCAAGTATATTTCCGATCCTGTCGCCGGATCGACCCCTAATGAGCGCACGACATAGATGGTATTGAGCGACTCCCCTTCCTGAAACAGCACATTCGGCACCACCTGAGTGGTGTTTGCATTGTTTGCTATGTCATTGGAGGCTTTTAGTTTGTTAGAGATCTCTTTAAGTATATTTTTATTGGTGAAGCCGTTTATATTTACGGACCATAGGAGGCCATTGGCTGCATTTTCCAGGATCTTGTAGCGCAGGGAGAACTCAAATCCTGTATTCTGGAGTTGTCCCAGATTCTCTGAATAACTGCTGAAGCCCGTTGAGGGGGCCAGTGAGATTGTAGTGAGGGCATTCCTGGTGTTTTCCCGGTAGAAGTCGACGCGCAAATCCAGTTTCTCTTTGAACAGTACCACATCTGCGCCGATATTGCCTTTGTAGACGTTTTGCCAGCTCAGGTTTTCGTTACCCAGTCCGATCAGTGTTGAGCCCAGTTCACCGTAATAACTAGTACTGGTGCCAAAGTTATACCTGAACTGTGAAGCATAGGCCGGCAGATTTTGCGAGCCCGTAGGGCCATAACTGGCGCGTATTTTCAAGCGGTTGACCACGTCACCTTTTCTAAAGAATTTTTCATTGTGGATGTTCCAGCCAATCCCTGTTGACCAGAAGGTACCAAACCTTTTTTTAGATCCGTACTGCGAAGAGCCGTCACGACGGAAGGATACATCAGCAAGAAAACGGTTGTCGTAAGTGTAGCTGCCACTATAAATCAGGCCCAAACTACGTACCGTACTCTCATCACCTGTTGGACGGCCGTTGGCCTGGTATTGTGTGGCAAAGAGCAGGTTATCCAGGCGATCGTATGGGAATCCTTCGGCAGTGATGCTATAATACTCAGAATTACTGTTCCTAATGTCGAAACCTATATTTGAAAAGATCTGATGCGGCCCATAGCTCAAATTAAGGTTTGCGGTGGTCAGACTTTGGTAGCTTCCTGTATTTTCATTCCTAACGGTATAACTCCCCTTTCTGTTGAGGTCAGTAATCTCCGAAAAGCGGCTGTCCTCAGCAGAATAGAACTGATCTGCGGCAGCATTTTGTTTATTGAGGCTCAGCCGGCTTTCCAGGTAAAATGCAGATGAAGCCGTATAACGAACGGTGAGGTTATTTGACAAACCGAAATATTTGCTGCTGTTCACAGAATTTAAAGTTGCATCATATATAGGATTGGTCTGACGGTATAAAGTGTTGTCTATGCGATAATCTTCCAGCATTTTTTTTGCCCTCCCATTTTCATCATAAGGGGCCCAGTAAGGGTTCATCGTCACATACTCGCTAAAGTCGCCATATGGAGATTCGTTCGCCTTGTTCTGAAAAATACGGATGGAATTGCTGAACTGGAATTTTTTAACCACATAATTAAGGTCAAACTGTCCCGAATAATTATTTCTCGTCTGCCCTTTCATGACGCCTGAGGCCATATCGCCAGAAAACTGGAGACCGTAACGGATAATTTCATCTCCGCCCTGCAGATACAAGGAACTTCTGTTGCTATACCCGTTCTGCACTGGTAAGGCCAGCCAGTTGGTATTTACACCACTAACCATTGCTTTATACCTTTCATTGTACAGGACATCCAATTTGTTTTGTACCTGGTTGCTACCGCCTTCATAAATACCGGCGCGTTGTTCAAAATTAAGTTTATCCCTGGCATCGAGCAGGTTGTAAACCGACAGATCGGGTGTAGTAAACCTGAAATCATTGTTAAATGACACTTGTATTTTACCAGCTTGTGGCACCACTGTGGTGACCACCATGATGCCATTGGCTCCTCTGGAACCATAGATAGCCGTCGCCGACGCATCCTTTAACAAGGTAATGCTACTGATTAAGTTCATATCCAGATCCACTATTCTTTGCAGGCTCACCTCAAAACCATCTAAGATAAAAAGCGGCGCATTGGGGTTCCCTGAAAGCTGTCCGCTCAGGTTGGGAAATGAATTCTGCCCACGCATCTGAATTTCGGGCAGCTGGTTGATATTGCCCCCTAAAATATTGTTTGGCACAATTCGAAATGCAGGATCGAGTGCGGCTACCGCAGCAAAAACATTATTGGAGCTCACTTTTTTCAGCTCAGCACCGGTGATCGTTTTTGAAGCACCTGAAAAACTACCGGACTTCCGGTCAAATATACCTGTAATGACCGTTTCGTTCAGCACTCTCTGATCTTCCTCCATATAAATGGTGTAATCGGAATTTACAGCAATCGGAATTTCTATGGTCTTGAAGCCTAAATAACGAAATTCCAACGCTTTGGCGCCACTGGGTACACTGATCGTAAATTTTCCGTTCCTATCGGTCTGGACTGAAGATTTTGTTCCCTTAATAGTAACGGTTACCATGGGAAGGGGCTTGCGGTCTTTCCTATCTCCTACAAAACCCGAAATGATATCCTGTCTTGTCACTGTGGATGCTTTGATGATAACCGTCTTATCTCTGATTAAATAGTCCAGTTGCTGACCGTTAAAAATCAATTCCAGTACATCGGCCAGATCTGAATTTCTGACGTTGATACTCACAGGCGGAACATGGTCCAGTAAATTGTCGGTATAAAAGAAATTATACCCCGTTTGCGCCTTTAACTCCTTAAAAATAGCCTTTAAAGGCGTATTTGATTTAGATAAGGTTATTCTTTGTGCAAGGCTCGAGGCACTCACCTGCATAAGACATGCTATTAATATCACGATGGTTAAACGCATAGTCAGCAATATTTTATGGTATAGCCGTTTAGGCATACCAAATTTCCGCGAATTTTGATACATTAGTGTTTAGGTTTGGTTGAGCAGACTCCTTTTCTTTCCAGGATCCAGGGATCTGCGGTTAACGTTGATTTTTAAAAATTAAATGTGCCAGACTGAAACCAGGGGTGCTAAAGGCATTTCTGGTTTCTTTTTCACGATGCGCTTATGGTAATCTTCTTTTCATGCTTTCAAATTAAAGGTTAATACTCTGTTAGTTTAGGTTATTACTTAGAGACGTAGATTTTTCTTCCTTTTACAGTAAAATGGCTGGCACCCGTCGCCTCCACAATGTTGAGCACTTTAGATATATTATCAAACCTTGACACACCGCCACTGAACCGCTCTGTGGTTTTCTCACCCACATAAATCACTTCAACATTATACCAGCGTTCCACCATCTTCATCAGGTCTTCAATGCGCTCACTTTCAAACATAAACTCATTGTTTTTCCAGGCCACAGCTAGGTCTGTATCGGTTTCAACAACAGTCAGTTTTCCGTTTCTGAGTTTACCTTGCTGACCAGGTTTCAAGATCCTGGAAATACCCGCAGTACGCAGTCTGATACTTCCTTCCAGAAGTGTGGTTTTTTCTACCTCATCATCGGCATAACTGCTGATGTTAAAATGTGTACCGAGGACTTCTACTTCTTGTTTATCCGTTTTTACAATAAAAGGATGCTGCTTGTCTTTAGCAACTTCAAAATACCCTTCACCCTTCAAGCTAACCACACGTTTTCCATTTTCAACTAAAGAGGTTTTGTAAGTCAGGCTCGAAGCCGCATTTAAATGGATCAATGTACCGTCAGGTAAGTGGATTTCATAAATTTCACCATTGGCGGTAGCAATAGTGTTGACCGCATTTTCAACAGAAACCGATTTTTCAACTGAATAAACCAGCTGGCCATCGGCGGTTTTAGAAATAGAGATACCGGCTTCCTTCGCCAATTCGCCCTTTGACACGTCAGCCAACCTGATCTTCCTGCCATTAGCCAGTGTCAGTGTAGCACCAAATTTCCCTGGTCCAACATCATTTCGTTGCTCATTTTTAACCATGGGTTTATCTGCAGGGGGCGTTGCCGTAAAGAAAAAGTAAACACCCGAAAGAATAAGCGCAATTGCTGCAGCTAACCCGGCAACATACAGATATAATGATTTATTCTTTTTCGGCTCCTGAATATCCAGAGATAAACGGGACCATATCGCATCCTTCGCTGAAATCACATCAAAATCGACGGGTTTGCTGGCCTCTTTTTTCGTAATGAAATTATACCATTCGTCGACAACCAGTCTTTCCTCCTGACTCGCGGTTCCATCCTGATATTTAGCGATTAAATTTTTGATGTCTTCATGCTCCATTTTACAAGTTTTTTTTTCCAGGATATATTGGTAAGACACTTTGCTAACCTGGAATGACTAGCCATCATCAAAAAATATTTGAAAAAATAATAAAAATTGAACCAGGAGCTAATAATCTACGCTGGAAAACAAAGCAATTGAGGAGGATCAGGGCTTTAACAATAATAAGATCAACAATGACGGTAGATCTAGCCGGTCCCGCAGGATATCTTTCGCCCTTTTAATCTGATTTTTGACAGTCAGCTCAGATTTATTGAGTTCGAGCGCGATTTCAGCGTTGCTCAAATGTCGCTTCCGGCTCATTTCGAAAACTTTTCTCATTTCTTCAGGAAGATTTTGAATTTCCTGCTCAATCAGCGCCTGCAATTCTTTTAAATGTACCAATTCATCCGTGGAAGTTGCTCCCTCCTGGTAAAACCGCTTAAGATCAGCGAGGTAGTTGGCCGCTACACGCTCATGACGGATGTCATTCAGGATCGCATTCTTTACGGTTCTATACAAATAAGAATTTAAACTGGTTGTTAGCTGAAGGTCAGCTGCTTTCTTCCATAACGTGGCAAACACATCATGCACAGTATCTTGTGCTAAATCATCGTCGTGCAGCAAACGCCTTGCATGGATGTATAATACAGACCAGTAGCGTTCATAGATTTCTGTAAAAGCGCTATCGTCTCTATCCTTTAATAAGGTTACCAATTGCTGATCTGTATAGCTGCCGTAGTCTTTCATAATTCCGAGCGCCATAAAAATACATATTTAATCGGTAAGGATCGAAGATAACGACTCGGTTAATGAAATATACTAGTCGGTTAGTTTATAGATATGGTTACCTCTTCCAATATTTCGAATGCCGTCTCAGCCATTCGATTGCCTTTGTTGTCCAGCAATGGATTAACTTCTACCACTTCAAAGCATAACACCTTTTGAGAGACAATGATCCTTTTTACAATAGCCACAATTTCATGCTGGTCAAATCCTTTTGAAACGGGGGTTCCGGTTCCATGAGAGATCAGATCGCAATCCATACTGTCTACATCAAAAGAAACATAGATCAAATCACAATCTGATAGTTTTTCCAGCGCTTCCTGCACACAGATTTCTAATCCTCTGAAACGTACTTCTTCTACCTTATAGTTTTTAATCCCTAAATTCTGGATTTGAAGATCTTCAGCTTCTTCCGTGTCTCGAACTCCAAAATAGATTAAATGTTCTGGTTTTAGTTTGTATGCAGTGGTTCCGATTGTTTTTAATTTATCCCAGAAAGCTAAAGTCTCTCCCTCAACCTGATTAACCTGGCAACTTAAATTATCGTTAGCCAAGGCAGCGGCAAGCGGCATTCCATGTATGTTTCCCGAAGGAGAAGTATAAGGCGAGTGCAAATCCGCATGTGCATCTATCCAGATTACGCCAAGGGTTTTATCAGGATAGGCGGTTTTGATTCCGCTAATGGTCCCCAAAGCAGAGGAATGATCGCCTGAAAGCACCAAAGGGAAGTAGTTATCCAGTAAAGTATTTTCAACCGTTTTGGCTACACGGGAGCATTGCTGTAATACATGCTCAATTCTTTTGGCAAAAGAATTCCGGTCTTTGTTATAGATCGTTTCATTATGTGTTTCTACATCCACAAAAGGGAAATTGTTAAAGTATTCACTCCCCTTGTTGATGGCCGCAATTTCAATGGCATCTATGCCCATATCAGATCCCCGGGTTCCTGCCCCAATATCGGATCTGTTTTTTATGAGCCTGATCGGTCTCTTCATAAATTTCTAAGCAAACTCCAGTAAAGATTTTTCGATGATGGCCAGACTTTCGGTAATTTGTGCTGCTGTAATAACCAACGGAGGAGCGAAGCGGATTTTATTGCCATGGGTAGGTTTGGCCAGTAAACCATTCTCTTTAAATTTCATGCAGATGTCCCAGGCCATGTCAGATTCTTCGCTACTATTGATTACGATTGCGTTGAGCAAGCCCTTTCCTCTCACCAATTGAATTAAATCTGTTTTTTCAGCAATGGCTTCAAGGCCAGACCGGAATTGTTCGCCGAGCTTCTGGGCATTTTCAGCTAAGTTTTCATCAATCACGACCTGCAAAGCTTCCTTTGCCACGGCACAAGCCAATGGATTTCCACCATAGGTTGAACCATGTTCGCCAGGCTTGATGGTCAGCATAATCTCGTCATTGGCCAAAACTGCCGAAACAGGCAACACACCACCTGAGATGGCTTTTCCTAGTATTAAAATATCAGGTTGATCGCTTTTTTCTTCAGTATTGACATCATATGAAGCCAACATACTTCCGGTACGCGCAATTCCCGTTTGGATTTCATCCGCAATGAAGAGTACGTTGTAGGCCTGACAAAGTGCTTTAATGCGTTTTAGATAATCGCTATCGGGCACAACAACACCAGCTTCTCCCTGTATCGGTTCGACAATAAAGCCTGCAATATTATGATCAGTTTTCAATAAGGTTTCAAAAGCATCTACATCATTATACGGAACATGTGTTATTCCAGATACGAAAGGTCCAAAATCTTTTCTTGCACTTTCATCGTTAGAAGCTGAGATCACTGAAATGGTCCTGCCATGGAAATTCCCATCGGCAAAAACAATTTTAGCCTGATTTGCTGGAATTCCTTTGATTTGGTATGCCCATTTCCGACAAAGCTTCATGGCTGTTTCCACAGCCTCAACGCCAGAATTCATGATCAGGGCCTTATCATAACCAAATAAGTTACACACAAACTCTTCAAAGTCACCTAATTTATCGCTGTAAAAAGCTCTTGAAGTCAACGTGAGTTGCTCTGCCTGGTTTTTCAGGGCATCAATAATTCGAGGGTGACAGTGTCCTTGATTTACAGCTGAATAAGCCGAAAGGAAATCGAAATATTTCATTTCCTCTACATCCCATACATACACGCCTTTTCCACGGGTTAATACAACTGGTAACGGATGATAATTGTGCGCGCCATACTTATCTTCCTTAGCGATTAACATTTCACTAGCGCTTTTTTCTATTAAATTTTCCATTGTCGAATACTTGTCAGCCGAAGCGAAGTTAGCAATATTTTACATTACAGCATCTAATAAAGTTTTATTTAACTTATTTTACACACCTATAAAGTGAATTTAACTTAAAATGTCCGATATTTGGATTTGTATTAAACTGCAAAAAACATGAATGGTATTGACGATTTTGATATTCAAATTTTAAAAGAACTTGAAAAGGACGGCCGAATGGCGTATTCAGCTATTGCGACTGCCCTGGGTGTATCCAATACAATGATACATCAAAGGATATCGAGGTTAACTGAACAAGGCATTTTAACAGGTATCAAACCCGTGTTAGACGAAAAAAAGATTGGTTATGACTGGGGCGCATTTACCGGAATAACACTGGAAAAAGATCAGGATTCAAATCGCATTATAGCAGAACTAAAGAAAATCCCCGAGGTTACCGAGTGTTATTATATTACCGGTAATTATACGCTATATATTAAGATTGTGGCTAAAAATCATGAGCACATGAGAAAGGTGCTTTATGAAAAAATTGATAATATACCTGGTATTGCCAAAACAGATTCTATTATTGAGCTGGGCTGCGCCTTTAAAAGAAATCTCATTTTATAGAACTTTGTGTCCCACGTCGACAGTGAGCACAGCCCTACCAGCGCCGTGGATAGCCCTGGTTTCTTTCCCCTGCAAAAGGCCAATGACTTCCCATCCCGCTGTGTCGTAATCTTTGGGCAGAAGCACACTTACCTTTCCTTTTTCAGCTTGATCAAGCTGAAATACCTGCAAGTTTCTTACTATTTGCGTATGACTCAGCGTACGACCTTCATTTTCGCCACGTTTGATTTGGTGAACAGCATTTTTTTGAACCATGGCGATCAGCAGCTGATCTTCATTTGATTTCCCAGTGACCTGATACCTGATATCCAACTTGCCACCCTGTTGACTACCCTGCAACTCCAGCGTGCTGGCTGGACTACCATTAAGGCCAGTAGTCAATGCGAAATTCAAAGCCGAACTGTTGGAGCCCACAAACTCTGTTTTACCATTGACCACTACTTGTGGGGTATAAACCTGGGTACCAAATTTACTGGCATACTGGTACTGGCGCTTGCTATAGTCAGGATTGCTGAATACATCCCGCCAACCCTGGTGGTCCCAATAATCTACGTGGTAAGACAAAACGTAAACCGGCTTGTTTCCTGCTTCGTGTTGTACCTGAGCAAGTAGTTCGTCTGCCGGCGGGCAGCTTGAGCAGCCTTCAGAAGTAAAAAGCTCAAGGACAACGAAACCGTCGCCTTTGATCGTTTTTGAGATGGATGATTTGGAAGCCATGGACCTGTTGGCCAGGATAGCGCTGAGCAGCAGTATTACTGTCAATGCGCTTAGGATGCTAAGGTGTATTGTTTTCATAATTTGAATCTTTAATTTGATTCAAACTTAGGGACTGTCAACACTGAAAAACAGGAAAATCGCATTGAAGTGGACAATAGGGATCGCCATTCAGACAAGGCGACCCCTCAATATGTTCTTGCTAGCGGTTCTCCATCCAGGAGAGAAATGCAGAAGATTTTTCTTTATTGATGAGCAGCTTTTCCTGCGTTTCTATCAGCAATTTCACATACAGCTTACGAAGGAAATAATGCTCGATCTCTTTAATCGCGCTAAAGTTGACAAGGTACTGCCGATTGACCCTGAAAAATTGTTTTGGGGAAACCGATGCCGCGATTTGGTCAAGGGATTGATTTAATGAAAACTCCTGTCCGTCGAAGCACATGATAGAGGTAGATTCATTTCGGATATAGAAATAAGCAATCTGAGCGGTCTGCACGGTGGTGTATTTCTGATGTTTAAACACAAGGAAGCTGGTCTTCCCAGCAGGTTGGACCATCTGGCTAAGCAGGTCACTAAGGTCTGGAACGGCCTTTTGTTGGAAAAAGTTTTTCAAATCTTCGACTTTGCCCATAGCAGCTGCAATATCATTCCTTGAAAATGGCTTCAATACATAATCCAGTCCGTTTCGCTTGAAAGCTTCCAGCGAATACTCGTCAAAGGCGGTACAGAACACGACCGGGCAGCTGATCTCTACCGATTTGAAAACCTCGAAACTCAGGCCATCTGCCAACTGGATGTCCATAAAGATCAGATCGGGCTGTGGCCCAGCTGAGAGTGCAATTACAGCCTCTTCGATACTCTGGTGAGGGCCTGTGATTTTCGCCGATGGCCTCAGTTCTTTCAGTATATTCTCAAGTGATTTAGCTGTCCGCAGCTCGTCTTCAATGATGGTGATGTTCATAGATTAAGGGTAGTTTAATTTGGAATATTTGCTGATCGTTCAATATCTCTACCTGCCTGTCCAGCAAATGGCTGTACTTGAGTTCAATATTTTTCAGACCAACGCCCAAAGAGTTTTCTTCACTATTTCTTAGCTGTATATGGTTCTCCACAACGATCTTATCACCTTGCAGGTAAATGCTGATCCGTAATGGTTTTTGCAGCGATACCACATTATGTTTCAAACAGTTTTCGACCAACAACTGCAGGGTAAAAGGCGGAATGAGTGTTTCCAGTACTTCATCAGTTAGTTCGCTGCTGAAAACAAATCCATCCTCGAACCTGGCTTTTTGTAAAAAAAGGTAGGCGTTTAGGATTTCCATCTCTTCCCTTACATGAATGAGGTCCAGCTTGCGGCTTTCCAGCGTGTAGCGGTAAAAATTAGCAAGCTTCAGGATAAAGTCGACTGACTGTTCGTCTCTCGTTTCTACCATGGCCTTCAGCGTATTGAGACTGTTAAAGAGAAAATGGGGATTTACCTGTTGCTTGAGCAGGTCGTACTGCGCACTGAGGTTGTCGTTTCTGAAACGTTCCAGTTCCATACTGACATGCTGATTTTCATAATTCTGCTGTAGAAGGTTCAGGAACATGTAAAACACCAGGTTAATCAGTATACCGCGGACTTCCACCATCAGCATGGTAGGGCCGAAATCGATGTGGGAAAGGATCAACTGCTGGATATAGGCTAGACCCAGCATAACTGCCAGGCCAAAAAGCAGGGATTTCAGCAATTTCTGGTAAGAGATCTGCTGTCCCTGCGCCTTCTTGCTCTTTCGGGTGAGCATATAAATGTTAAAGTACCACATGATAACAGCAAATGCCCCCGTAATCCCGGCGTTAACCAAAGCTTCTAAGAAATTAAACTCGTGGGAAGCGAGTTGAGGTACTGAAGACAGGAGCCCAAGCACAATGGAGCTTGTCCAAATGATGGTGTTTGATATTTTAAGTGTAGTTTTCTTCATTGTGTGGCTCCTTAACCTTTCTTTATTCTCTCCCGGTGCTGCTTGCCCCAACTAATCATCTCCAGTATTATTCCACCAAAAGACATACAATAGTCGGTTTCAGTGTACTCTACCAATACCGGAGTCAAAGGTGTAACCGTTCTTCTGATCAGGAGATTGGCTTCCATATCTTTCAATTCCCTAGACAGCATTCTGGTGGTGATTCCGGGAATGCTTCTTTGTATGTCGCGGAAGCGTCTGTTTCCGTTACAGATTGAATTGATAATCAACAGCCTCCACTTACCTCCAATTACATACATGGTATCCTGCAAAGCCTGGACTTCCTCTTTTTGATTTCTTGGGTCGGAAAGTATCTCGCCAGCTTTCCGGATTTGTTCTTCGTTCATCATGCTGCTCTAATTTACAGCATCCTTAGCATATTTTCATAAGCTCATTCCCCCATCCATTACGATTTCCGCTCCTGTGATAAAACTCGAAGCTTCGCCTGAAAAATAAGCAACCATCTTAGCCACATCTTCTGATGTACCGATTTTCTTCAGGGGAATGCGCTCGATCATCCAGTCATCCAAACCTTTACGACTGGCCTGATCCAGGCCAAGTTTGTTAAGAATTTCAGTTTGAGTAGGGCCCGGACTTACTGCATTCACACGGATCTTACGTGGTGCCAATTCCACAGCTGCAATCTTCATAACGGAATTTAAAGCTGCTTTCCCTGAACTATAGATGGAGGAATTGGCACCACTCATACTGGCGGTGTTAGAGGACAGGAATACCACAGATGCACCATCGTTCAGAATCGGAATAAATCGACTCAAAGTAAAGTATGCACCTTTGAAGTTGACATTCATTACGTAATCAAAATCACTTTCAGCAGCACCTTCTATGCCCGCTCCTCCTAAAACACCTGCGTTGATGAACAGAATGTCAATCCTGCCATACTGCTGGCTCACATTTTTCGCAAGCTCCTCAATATCTCCAACCTTTCCCTGATCACTCACAAAACCAGCTGCCCCTAGGTCTGTGGCCGCCTGCTGCACAGCTTCTGCTCTCCGGCCTGTAATGATCACCTCCGCACCCTGTGCTTTTAGCTCTTTAGCAGTGGCATAACCGATGCCACTGTTCCCCCCGGTTACCAGGGCAATTTTTCCTTTTAAATTTTCCATGATTTTGAATTATAAACCTCAACAAAGGTAAATTCCGTGTGGTATAAATTTGTTACCAGTATAACGGATGATACCAGAGTTACTACACAGAACTAACTGTTCCATTTATGATATAGTTACCGAAATTACTACGTTGATGTTATTTCTGCTGAGCTTTGAATAGGGACAGGTTTGATGAGCAGCCTCCACAATACTGGTAGCCTCTTCAATAGATAGACCAGGCAGGTTGACCTGCAACCTCGCCTGCAACGCAAAGCCTTGCTCGCCGGTACCCAGGTCGATTTCAGCATCTACAGATGTTCCTTCAGGAAGCCTGATTTTTGTGGCAGCAGCGTTGTGCTGCATAGCACCAATAAAGCAGGCAGACCAGCCTGCAGCAAAGAGCTGCTCAGGATTGGTTCCTTTCCCTGTACTTCCGGGTGTGGATAGGCTAATATCTAAACGTCCGTCTGTACTTTTGGCTACTCCCTCCCTACCTCCACTGATGTGGACTTTGCCGGTGTATAATGTTTTAGTGATTACTGATCCGCCGGTGGCGGTAAAAACGATTTGATTTTCCATTGTATCTAAATTTTTGATTATGATTTGTTTTATGATTTTGAATGTTAATTTACCCAGGCGGCAACTTCCAGTATGGCATCGGCAAAGGCTTGCGGTGCTTCTTGAGGCAAATTATGACCTATCCCGCCTGTAACGTTATGATGAGTATATTTTCCTTTAAAGCGGATGGCGTAGCTAGCTGGATCGGGATGCGGAGCACCGTTAGCATCGCCTTCCAAGGTTACGGCTGGAACTGTAATGACAGGGGCAGTAGCAAGTTTAGCCTCCAGAGCGGCATATTTTGCCTCACCCTTTGTGATGCCCAGCCTCCAGCGGTAATTGTCGATCACGATCTTTACATGATCTGGATTATCGAAAGAAGCCGCAGAATGGTTGTAAGTTTCTTCACTGAATTTCCAGGTGGGCGATGCGGTTTGCCAGATCAGTTTGTTGAACGCTGCCGTATTGGCCTGATAACCTGCCTGACCGCGGTCTGTAGCGAAATAAAACTGGTACCACCAGGCCAGCTCGGCCTGCGGTTTAAGTGGCGCTTTGTTACCAGCCTGACTACCGATCAGATAACCACTCACTGAAACCAATCCATTTACCTTTTCCGGCCAAAGGGCCGCCATGATATCTGCAGTACGGGCACCCCAGTCAAATCCACCAACAATGGCCTTTTTCACTTTCAGCGCATCCAGAAATGCTATCATGTCGACTGCCAGCGCAGATTGCTGACCATTGCGAGGTGTTGCATCAGATAAAAATCTTGTGCTGCCGTAACCGCGTAGATAAGGAATCAGTATACGGTAACCTTTCGCAGCCAGAATTTCCGAAACTTGTTTGTAACTGTAAATGTCGTATGGCCATCCGTGAAGGAGCAAAACTACCTCACCATTGGCTGGTCCAGCTTCTACATAGCCCACATCAAGCACGCCGGCTTTTACCTGTTTGATATGATTAAAAGGATCTTCGACCTGCGAATTGATAATGGTCGTGGCTATCACCTCTCCCGCTTTGGCAGGAGAAAGTATCGTTAGCTGCAAAGCTGTGCTGATAAAAGCCAGCATTCCAAAGAAGCGGCGACGGAATACAGGTTGTTTTTTCTTTTTCAGCTGTACAGTGATCGTGCCGCAACTTTGGGGATCCCGCTCAAATCTCGCTGTTGCAATCGCGAGAACAGATGCGCAGGCGATTAAGCCAGTGGCGATTTTTCTTCTGACAATGTTGATTATAGATTCCATAATGCTGTTTTACTAGTGATTTGATGATTCAAAACTAGGTAGTCAGGAATTCAAAAAACAGCAAAGAAGCCTTAGGATGGACAAATCAGGAAGAGAGCTGGACAGTATTGGGCTTGAACCGTACCCTACATTCAGCAAGGAAGCTCATCATAAATATTCTATGATGGAAGGGGCAATCTAATTCACTTCATAAACACCTTATCGTCCCACCGTCTACCCGAAGCACAGATCCGCTGATGTAATCGGCATACGGTCCACACAGGTAAAGCACTGCGCCTGCAATTTCCTCTGGTCTTCCAAATCTTCCGGTATCATTTGGGATAAGATCCTGGACTGCTTTATATTTGATTTCCTCAAGATCTGTTTCCCAGCCAAATTTCGACGCAGCATTCATGAGCCATTCCTCCACCATGGGATTGATAATGGCACCCGGAGAAACAACATTCGAGGTAATGCCTGTTTCTTTAAGTGCTCTCGCTAATGAAACTGACATATTATGACGGGCTGCTAGAGTAGAATTATAATGGGGCTGCTCTTTAATAGGCTGGATGCCAAGCCCTCCGCCGATATGAATCATACGCCCCAACCTAGTGTTTTCATTTGTGGCAGGATACGCTGAATCATCCTGACATAAAAGACCACGTTATTATTATACATATCGATCCAGTCTGTGGCACTAGCATCGTCCCAGGACTTGTGGGAAGTAGCCCCGGCATTGTTGACGAGTATATCTACCGCTCCTCCCTGAAGCGCTGCTTTGGCGACTGCATCGGCCCCCTGGTCGGTCGACAGGTCTCCAATGACCGTGTCGACCTTTGCTCCTGCTTGTCTGATACCGCATGCAACATGTTCAGCGCGCTCCCTATTACGGCCATGAATTACTACGTCTGCCCCCCTCAGCCGCCAGTATTTTTACAATTTCCTCGCCTAGACCCGAGCTGGAACCAGTTACGAGGGCTCCTTTACCTTTTAATTTTAAATCCATTCGTTAGTATTTTTATAACAATCCTTTTTTTTTATAGTGCTGCTCTGGTTGGGGCATATCCAAACGCTTTCTTGTATGCGTAAGAGAAATGGGAAAGATTTTCGAACCCCAGATCCAGGTAAACCGCCGTTGGTTTCTGCCCCTGTTTTTCGATTAGAAAGTGTGCCTCCTGAAGTCGCCTTTGCACCAGCCAACGGCTCGGACTAATGTTGTAGCATTTTTCAAAATCACGTTTAAATCCAGAAAGACTTCGTCCGGTGAGAAAGGCAAACCTGTCCATGTCCACATTATACCGGTAATGTGTATTCATGAAAGCCTCCAGATCTATCTTTCCAGGTTCACTGAAATCAAACAGGATATTTTTTAAAGCAGGATTGTTATCAATCAGCAATAATACCAGCTCCTTCGTTTTCAGCGATATAATCCTTGGGTCTTGCACCTGTTGTTCCAGGTAAGGATCCAGTGAGCTGACAAATGAATTCAGCATTTTATCAGGCCGCAATAGAAGTGGCCCGCTTTCCAGGTATTCCCGCTCTGCTTTAAGCGCATAGGCACTGCCCATCTCCTTTAGAGTAAATTGGTCGATGTGTATGGCTATGGACCTAAAGCCGTCCTGCCCCGGACTTTTAACGTATTTAGACAACTGATTTCTTCTGAAGAAACGAAAATCTCCCTCTTTAAAAGCATGTAACTGGTTGCCCAGCCAGATATCTTGTCTGCCAGAGATGATGTAGCTGAAAATATGATCGGCAACAAAGGCCTCTCCTGCAATATTCTCACCAGTGTAAGTATTGAATACCAATCTGGGGTTGGATATGGACTTGCCTACTTCAGTGTCTGCATGTTTTGGTTCACATTTCATAATAAAAATTAACTGATGATAACTTTAGTTTCCAATTGTTCCTGCAAGCCGTAAATACCGCCTTCGCGACCAAGGCCCGACTGTTTAAAACCTCCGAATGGGGCCAGAGCATCATGATAAATTGTATTAATGGCTACCCTACCAGCGTTGATCTGTTCGGCAACTTTCTTAGCGCGCTCCATATCAGATGAGCTCACATAAGCATGCAAACCATATATGGTATCATTAGCGATCACTATGGCTTCTTCTTCAGTATGATAGGTTAAAATCGAAAGGACTGGTCCAAAAATCTCTTCCCTGGCGATGGTCATATCGTTAGTCACGCCACAGAAAACGGTAGGTTTGACATAAAAACCTTGCTCAAGTCCTAAGGGACGTCCTAATCCACCGGTAAGTAGCTCTGCCCCTTCCTGAATACCCAGATTGATATAATGTTGAATCCTTTCGTACTGTTTGCTGCTGGCCAGAGGCCCAATATCTGTCTGTTCGGCACTAGGGTCACCAATCTTCAGCTTAGCGACCGTTTCGAGTACTATTTTTTTGACCTCGGGCAGTAAGCCTGCTGGCACCAAAAGTCGCGTACCTGCGATGCAAGCCTGACCATTATTCATGAACCCAGCATTTATCGCCATAGGGATTGCAGTTGTGAGATCTGCGTCATCCAGAATGATGTTAGGCGACTTGCCGCTGAGTTCCAGCGTCATTCTTTTCATGGTTTCTATTGCATTTTTAGCAATAATTTTCCCAACAGCTGTCGATCCTGTAAATAATATTTTGCCGATAGCAGGGTGAGTAGAAAGTAGGGTGCCCAATACGTCCCCCCTTCCGTGTACGACATTGATGACACCTGGAGGCAACCCCGCTTTGTCAAAACATTCGGCAAGCACCTGCGACTGTATTGCACTCAGCTCACTGGGCTTAATCACCGTTGTACAACCGGCTGCGATAGCTGCTGCAAGCTTAACGCATATTGAGCCGGAGTTGGCGTTCCATGCGGTCATGATGGCTGTAACCCCAACCGGCACCAAGGAAATTTTAGACTTGCCAATACTGGATTCAAATTCGAAATCCTTCAAAATTTCCTTGAAGTATAAAAAGGTCTCCGCTGCATAACGATTGGACCAGAGTGAACGCTGCCATGTAGCACCGTATTCTGCAACAGTCACCTCCTGAAGATCGGTTACTCTTTCCATGACAGCATCATGCAGCTGTTGAAGGTATTCCATGCGCTGCGCTTTCGACGTGCGTGAAAATGCTGGTAAGGCGTTCACCGCACTGGCGATTGCAGCCAGGATATCGGGTTCTTCTCCTAAAACAACCTGACCTATTTGCTGTTGATTAGCTGGATTGAAAATATTCATTCGCTCCTTTCCCTGGGAAGGGACGAACCTTCCATTAACATAGTTACTATCTATTGTTCTCATTTCATTATGATTAAAGGTTTGACTTAAGACCTTATTTTCATAACAAAGTTCGCGAAAAAATTTATAGACCGCTTTGTTGAAAAGCCCAATTTTGTTTGTTGAAAAGATCAAGGTCAGGCAATTAGGACAATGATCTTATGATGTCGGATGCGGTATCGCTTTTAAATGCTTCTTCCATGTAGGCTGCCAAACCTACTCTCCAATTTGTTGGAAAACGCAATTAAATATAGCGTTGATCTCAGCGGGAAGAGAGAAGAGAATCACCAGATATACATCAAGGATCTCGAAATCCCAAGGGGCGAAAAAAAACTCAGGTTTAAAAACTATTCAACTTTGCACTTAGCAGCTTAGTCATCTCATTAAAATAACGTTTACGGCCATAGCCCATTACCCAACGGATACCACTAATGGCATTGGTGATGAATACCTCTTCGGCAGCTTTTAATATTTCTGGATTAATCTGCGCCTCAATCACAGGGATTTCATGTGCTTTGGCCATGCTCATCACTACATTACGCATTACGCCAGCCACACAGCCCTCAGATAATGCAGGGGTGTAGATCTTTTTATCGTAAACAACAAAAATATTAGAGCTGATGCTTTCGCATAAAAAACCATGTTGGTTTAAAATAAAGGCATCATCAAGGCGCTGCTGTTTTTTATACAGTCCGGCCATTACATACAGCAAAGAATTGCTTGTTTTATAGTTAGAGAGGCTATTTACAGGCTTAGTCAATTCGTCAAAGACATCAATGATCAGCCCCTTTTTATTCAATTCGTAGTTACCTTCTTCAAGTGCAGAAGCTTCTAAAACATAACCCGACTTATTAACATTAGGTGTGTATAACCCATCTCCGGCACGGTAAACCGATAGCCTGAAACGGACATTATCTTTTAATTTATTCTTTTTGCAAAGTTCGGATGTTTTCTGCTTCAAAAAATATTCATCAAGCAAAGCGCTACCATCCATTTTCAGGGCCATCATCCCTGCACGTAACCGATCCGCATGTAGCTCGGCAAATTTCAGCTTGCCATTGCACATGCGCATCGTCTCAAAGAGCCCATCGCCGTATTTAAATCCACGGTTACCGGCCGTAAATATTGGGTGATTGATGGCTACAAACTCATCATTATGTAAAATATATTCTTGCATCTATCTGCGCCAGCGTATTAGGAAGGTTGTACAATGTAATTTCTCCATTTATTCAATGCCGAGTCGAAATCGGAAGGCAAAGGTGCTTCAAATTCCATATATTTTTTAGTCCTCGGATGAATAAATCCTAAAGTTTGCGCATGAAGTGCCTGACGTGGCAAAATATTAAAGCAGTTTTGTACAAATTGCTTGTATTTGGTAAAAGTTGTTCCTTTTAAAATTTTATCCCCACCGTAATTGGCATCGTTAAATAAAGGGTGACCAATGTGCTGCATATGCGCTCTGATTTGATGTGTACGGCCAGTCTCTAGCTGGCAACTAATTAAGGTTACATAACCTAAACGCTCTAACACCTTATAATGTGTTACCGACCACTTACCTTTTTCTTCATCATCGTATACATCCATTACAATTCGGTTCTTTAAGCTTCTGCCTATATAACCCGTAACGGTACCATCTTGTTCTATATCACCCCAAGCCAAAGCCACATATTTGCGGGTAATGGTATGGTCAAAAAACTGTTTAGCCAGCTTCGTCATCGTCATTTCATTCTTGCTAATCAGCAACAAACCAGATGTATCCTTATCTATACGGTGCACCAAACCAGGTCTACCCTCATTACCTGGTAACTGAGGCAATTGTTCAAAATGGAAAGCCAAAGCATTAACCAGGGTTCCTGTATAATTGTTAAAACCAGGGTGTACAACCATACCAGCCACTTTATTTACCACCAATAGGTCTTCATCCTCATACACAATGTCCAATGGAATATCTTCAGGATAAACTTCAGTATCACGAGGTGGATGCGGAAATACAATGGAAATCTCGTCTAGCGGTTTTACCTTATAGCTAGGTTTAACTGTTTTCTGATTAACCAGTACGTTGCCAGCATCAATTGCATTTTGGATACGGTTACGCGACGCATTTTCCATGCGTTGCATCAAAAACTTATCTACGCGCAACAAAGACTGTCCCTTATCTACAACAATGTTAAAATGTTCGTATAAATCTTGCTCTTCTAATTCCGGCCCTGTGTTGCTGTTTTCCATTTAGTTTTTAATTCTTATTATCCGTAATGGAATTTGCAGCAGCTTTTAACATCGCAGATTCCATGCTGCAAAACTAATCTTTAAGTATTACATATTTAAAAAGAAATTGGTCTGCTTTTTGTTAAGTTACTGCACATACCTAATTTTATAATTTATGAGACAGTTACAAACTACTCGATATACCATGTATACGGAGCATAACGAACTCGTAATTAATGAGAAACACAAACCTACTACTATGAAAAATTTTACTCAAAATGTTAAAATCATCTTAAATTTCTTCCCCTACTTACTTAAAAAGATTTATTTCAAACCATAATAGCTAAGTAAAGGCGGCTATATTTGTAGCAATGTTTATAAATATACCAAGCCCTCTTCAACAATTAAAAGATTTCGCGGGACATCAGGTACTGGTAAAAAGGGACGATTTAATCGACCCTTATGTATCTGGCAACAAGTGGCGTAAGCTAAAATACATTTTGGCTGCGGCCAATGCCCAACAAAAAAATCATTTGGTAACTTTTGGTGGCGCCTATTCTAATCATTTGGTTGCCACTGCTGCTGCTTGTTCAAAAGCCGGTTTAAAAAGCACAGCCTTTGTGCGTGGCGATGCGGTGTCCTGTATTCACAACGAAATGTTAATGTTGTGTAGGTTATTTGGTATGGAGCTGATTTTTACAGACAGACTAAGCTACAAAAACAAAACATTATTATTTGAAACACGATTCGCTGAGGATCAAAATGCCTTTTTTATCGATGAAGGCGGTGCTAGCCTGGAAGCTGTTAAAGGCTGCGCCGAGATTATCACCGAATTACCGGAAGATATTGATCATCTATTTTGTGCAGCAGGAACGGGTACCACTGCAGCTGGCCTATTAACCGGCATACATCAAAGGGGATTAAAAACTCAATTACACGTTATCCCTGTTTTAAAAGGCGGCGATTTTATTGCCGATGAAATTTCAAAATACACAGGCAGCACATCCCAGCTGATATTACACACCGATTATCACTTTGGTGGCTACGCCAAAACCTCCCCCGATTTAATCGATTTTATAAAAACTTTTACCGCAGCTGAAGGCATACTAATAGACCCAGTTTATACGGCAAAAATGTTTTATGCAATTAGTCATTTACATGCCGATGGCTATTTTAAGCCTAGCGACAAGATCGTAGCTTTGCATACCGGTGGATTACTTGGCTTACTGGGAATGAAAGATAAATTTGAGCAGATATAATGAAAAAAAATATAGCGCTGATTGTACATGCCTGTGATAGATATGAATTGCTATTCAAAGCTTTTGATTATTTCTTTGCGAAAAATTGGGATTTTGAAATCCCCGTAAATTACTACTTTGCTACAGAAGAGAAATCTGTTGACTTCAAGAACTTTAAAAACATTAAATCAGGAAAAGGAGAATGGAGTAACCGTTTATCCAACCTGCTTGATCAGATTGAAGAAGAATATGTCATTTATTTCCAGGAGGACATGTGGCTAAACAAGCCTGTAGATAAAGACGTATTTACGGAGCTATTTAAGCTCGTATTGGCCAACAAATGGAACCTGGTAAAGCTCAACTCATCTGATGTGTTTAAGACAACCAGCACCAATATTTTTATCAAGGGTTTTAATGTTTCTAAACTAAATAACCAGGAGAGTAACTTTTTAATGTCGCACCAGGTATCCCTGTGGAACAAAGCTTTCCTGAAGCAACAACTTAAACCCAATGAGCATCCATGGCGGAATGAGAGAAAGGGAACAAAAAGGCTAAGAAAACTGGATCCTGAGATTTTTCACATTGATTATTTTGCGGAAAATGGCAGTTTGCCAATCAATAAAAATGCAGCCGATATAGTGAGAAGCGAATATCAGAGTATTTCTTTTAATGCAACACTTAATCACAACGCAGCCCCTTTTTTAGAAGCGCTTAAATCAGACCCGAGTTTGGCTGCATATACAGAAAAACTGATCTATAACTACACAAATCAGATCACGCACGACGGGAAACCGAAGCCGCTCAAAAAAGACTTATTTAAAAGGCTAAAAGACTGGATAAAAAGCAAATAATAATTAAAACTTAATCAGTAATATTCCGTATATTATATAAAATATTGCATACGCTTGTATGGAATACAAAAGGGATATAAATATTTTATCGGCATGCTAAAGAATAATGATTTGGCAAATCAGCACCTCAGTGAGAAACTAAGGCTCAGCGAAGATAGGTTTTCGCGTGCATTTGAAAATGCGGCAATCGGTATGGCCATTGTAAGCCTAAAAGGCAAATGGCTCCGTATCAACAATAGTATCTCTAAAATCCTTGGATATACCTCGTCAGAATTACTGAAACTCACTTTTCAAGACATTACGCATCCGGATGACCTAGATAAGGACTTAGACTTGCTGCATGACATGCTGGACGGAAAAATTGAATCCTACCAAATGGAAAAAAGATACTTCCATAAAAATGGCCATCTGGTTTGGGTGATTCTTGCGGTATCCATCATCAAAAACAGCAATGGCAAACCTTTGCACTTCATTTCGCAGCTTACTGACATCAGTAAGGTTAAAGAGGCTGAGTACGAAATGAAATCTGTTTTAGATGTAACCAATGACCAAAATAGACGACTACTTAATTTTGCTCATATCGTTTCTCATAACCTCCGCTCCCACTCCGGAAACCTCACGATGTTGCTGAACTTTATTGAAACCGAGACTGATGAGAATTCGAGGAAAGAATTATTTAACATGTTCCGTCATGCAGCTTCCAACCTTCAGGAAACAATAGGACATCTAAATGAAGTGGTAGCAGTTAATACCACCATTACCCAGACGCTAACTAAAGTTAACCTTAAGAAGGCCATCAATGGAGCTATTGGCAATATTGAAGCCTTACTAAAAGCGGAAGATGTAATCTGTATCAACGATGTAGAACGGGATATTAATATAGGGGTAGTCCCTGCCTATCTGGATAGCATACTACTTAATTTCTTAACCAATTCAATCAAATATCATGCTGCCGGAAGGACGCCAGTCATTAAACTTTTTGCCGAAATTGAGGATAATTTAGTGGCGCTGAGCATCCAGGATAATGGGATGGGGATAGACTTAAGGCTTAACCGGGATAAAATATTTGGTATGTATAAAACCTTCCATAACAATAAAGATGCTAGAGGAATAGGTTTATTCATCACTAAAAATCAGATAGAAGCGATGGGTGGAAAAGTAAGTGTAGAAAGTGAAGTTGATAAAGGAACTACTTTCAAAATCTACTTTAAGCAGGGCTAATGAGCTCGTTTGGAGTTAAACAGGCGATAATGGCTTCTATAACTCTTTCTGTTTCTCGAGGATCTCTTACTTGTATGCAAGCCACGCCAGTTGTTCGGGCGGGATGGTCATTACCACCTTCAAAGAGTGCATCACCTATAAACATCATATCTTCAATTGGGATCTTAAGTATTTGGCGAAGTTTATGAATTCCGTAGGCTTTATCAATACCAGGCTTAGTAATGTCAATAGAGGTAGTGCCGCCCATTTGCACAGAAAATTCGGGCAGGCTTAAATCTAACTTCCCTTTTATCACTTTCCGCTTGGCAAAATCAGGATCCCAGTTCTTCTTAGCATCAAGAGGGGCTTGTTGGCCCAAGGCCGAAAAAGTAATCTGGCTACCCCTATCCTCAATCTGCTCACCCCAGATTTTGTCGGTCGCAAACCCAGCGCTTGCTACTGCGGCATGAAGATTAACAATGATCTTCTCTTTCTCTTCAGCCGTAAAATTTTCGGCATATAATTGTTTCCAATCTGATCCGTACTGATAATATTTAGTGCCGCAAGTAGGTAATATGGACAGGTTACTTAAGTTCGCATCTGTAGGCAACCACGACAAGACCTGCTTTTCAAATTGAGGCCAGGCACCACCTGATATAATAGCAACTTTAGCCACACGGAGCAATGAAGCCAACAGATGAGCCATTTCGGATGCTAACGCAGCTTTACTCTCGGCCAAAGTACCGTCAAGGTCAAATATAATAAGTTGTTTCATGATCGCTAAATCAAGAGGGCTTCCATTTCTGGGGTATATTCTGCCCTGCGGGCAGCGCTATTACAAGCGGCACGGTGCTGCAACATCTTTTGTGCAGCCTCTTTGCTTTTATCCTCACCTTTCCAAATCTCCAAAGCAGGTTGCTGAATGGCCCTTGAAAAAGAAAATGTTAAAGACCATGGCATCAATGCACCAAACCTAAGCTGCATCATATTTAAACGTTCTGAAGCCAGTTGATAGGCTTGTCCACCAGACAGGAATGCAATACCCCCGACCGCAGCAGGAATCAATTTAAGAAAAGCAGAAACGGTCTCGGAGGCGATTTCCTCTGTATCACTTTGATCGGGGCAGTTTAATCCTGGCAAAATCATGTTCGGTTTTAAGATCATCCCTTCCAGCGAAACCCTTTGTTCATATAACTCATTAAATACGGTATGCAATACGTCTTGTGTGACAGCGGCACATTGTTGAAGCGTATGATCTCCATCCATAAGCACTTCTGGCTCTACAACAGGCACAATTCCGGCTTCCTGGCAAAGAGCAGCATACCTTGCTAAAGTAAAAGCATTGGCTTTGATACAGGTTTTTGTAGGAATCCCTTTATCAATGGTAATGACTGCGCGAAACTTGGCAAAACGCAAACCTAATTTATAATAGGTTGCTAAACGCTCCCGCATTCCATCTAAGCCTTCCGTAATTTTTTCGCCAGGAAATGCAGGTAAATTAACTGTTCCCTGATCTACCTTTATTCCGGCAATAATTCCTTTATGCTCTAATATCTCCAGAAATGAAATACCGCTTTCTGCTTTTTGATAAATGGTTTCCTCAAAAAGAATGGCCCCACTAATACTTTCCTCCAGATGAGGCGTAGTCACAATCAGTTCCCGATACTTTCGTCTATATTCTTCAGTTTCGGGAATCCCCAGCGCTTTAAATCTTTTGTTGCAAGTGCCCAGACTTTCATCCATTGCTAACAATCCTTTATCGTCGGCCATAAGCCTTTGAGCGATATTTTTAAGTTCCAATGCGTACATAGCGATGTATATAAATTAAACGGAAGATTTAATCTCCTCCAATATTGTTTTCGTGCTTGAAAAATCCTGATGGTGGATACTTCTTATTCCTAATTTTTGTGCGGCCTCGGCCAACATAATCCGGTCATCAAAATACACACACTCTTCTGTGGATACCTGTGCAATTCCCATTGCCAGTTTAAAAATCCCGGGATCTGGTTTACGCATGCCTACTTCGCAGGATGAAATAAAAGCATCAAAACAGTCATGTAAACCAAACTTCTTAATCCGATAATCATTAAGCTCCTTACCTTCGTTATTGATAGAAATGATTCTGAAACCGCAACTGCGCTTCCAGTCTTTTAACCATTGCAGCAAGCCAGGCAATTCTTCGGACTGTTCAAACATGAAGGTCTTAAAATCTTCTTTTGTAAAATCCCTTGGGTGATTAAATACAACGGTATCCAGGTAATCATCCAGTGTGATTTTACCAATCTCGTAAACATTAAAGATGAAGCTGTGCAAAACCTCCATTTCTGAATAATCGAGATTAAACAGGCGGGCTGCTTCTTGTCGGGACTGATGTCCCCAGCCATTGTTTAGCAGTACACCACCAACATCAAAAAAAACAACTTTTATTGTCTCCATATTAATTCCATTGCTCTTTTTACTACATTTTCTGTCGTGAAGCCATATTCCTTCATCACTTCCTCACCCGGGGCAGATTCACCAAATTTATTAATGCCAATTACATCCCCCTCATCGGTTACATATTTATGCCAACCCAATGCAGAGCCTGCTTCTACAGCCAGTCGTTTTCTTAAAGCTTTCGGAAAGATCTTCTCCTTATAAGCTGCATCTTGCTTTTCGAACAATTCCCAGGAAGGCATGCTGACTACCCTTGCGGCAACATTTTTGTCTTTTAATTGTTCCTGCGCAGATAATAACAACTGAACCTCTGAGCCCGTACCCATCAATATAATTTGTGGTTCTTTTTCAGATTCCGAAAGGATATAAGCGCCCTTTTCAAGTTCGGTTGCCTTGCTATATTTTTCCTGATCAATGACCGGTAATTCCTGTCTGGTTAAAATCAAAGCTACCGGCCCCTCCGTATGTTCTAATGCTACACGCCATGCATTAGTGGTTTCATTTGCATCCGCCGGACGGATTACTGTTAAATTGGGCACAGACCTTAAACCGATCAACTGTTCTACCGGTTGGTGGGTAGTGCCATCTTCACCTAAACCGATACTATCGTGGGTATAGATAAATATAGGCCGGATTTTCATAATCGCTGCCAACCGGATAGGCGGTCTCATATAATCTGAAAAGATAAGAAATGTAGCACCGTAAGGAATAATGCATTTACTGAGCGCCATCCCGTTTAATATGGCCCCCATGGCATGTTCTCTAATTCCGAAGTGAAAAATACGACCGCCAGGATTTGTTGAAGAAAATGATTCGTATGCTTTTAAATCTGTATCTGTTGAGGGAGAAAGATCGGCCGAACCGCCCATTAAATGGGGCAAATCATCGGCAATTGCATTGAGCACTTTTCCTGATGCTTTTCGAGTGGCTATTTTTCCATCATCAGCTTTAAAAAGCGGCAATTTCTCTTTCCATCCTTTAGGCAGTTTACCACTGCTTATTAATTCGTATTCACTAGCTAGCGCCGGATATTTCTCTTTGTAGCGCTTATACAATTCATTCCAGTCTTCTTCCTTTTTAATCCCTTTCTGCCCTGCCTCACGATAATAATGCAAAACATCAACTGGTACTTCAAAATGTTTGTCCGGATCAAATCCAAAGTGTTCTTTGACTAGTCTCACCTCATCTTCGCCCAATGGTGCACCATGAGCGGCGGCTGTATCTACTTTGTTTGGACTGCCAAAACCAATATGAGTCCTCACTTTAATTAATGAAGGTCGTTTGGTTTCCATTTGAGCATTTTTAATGGCTGCAAACAATGCGGCCAGGTCATTTCCATCTGCCAGGACCTGCACATGCCAACCATAGGATTCAAAGCGTTTTGCGACATCTTCATCAAAAGCGAGATCCGTATTTCCTTCGATGGTGATATGGTTATCATCGTATAGATAAATGAGATTGCCCAACTGGAGGTGGCCTGCGATAGAAGCAGCTTCAGAAGTGACTCCCTCCATCATATCCCCATCACTACAGATGGCATAGATCTTATAATCAAACAGGTCAAAATCCGGCTTATTGTAACGGTTGGCCATTTTCTTTTGGGCGATGGCAAAACCTACCCCATTGGCAAAACCCTGGCCCAAGGGGCCTGTAGTTACTTCAATTCCCGCCAGCAAACCATACTCGGGATGCCCGGCAGTTTTGCTGTATAATTGCCTGAAATGCTTAATGTCATCCAGAGAAATGTCGTAACCCGTTAAATATAAAAAGCTGTATTGTAACATACAGGCATGACCGGCGGACAATATAAACCGGTCGCGATTTGCCCATTCTGGGTTTTTCGGATTATAGGTCATACTTTCGGCCCACAAAACATGGCCTATGGGTGCAAGCCCCATTGGTGTGCCTGGATGACCTGAATTTGCTTTTTGAACGGCATCAATAGATAATACACGAACGGTATTGATGCCTTGTTGTTGGATAGAATCAGTCTTCATTTGATAGTTTTTCACGTTCTCTAGTGGTATCTTTCTTCATATTTATGGGGAGTACCCCCGCCATTTCGCCAATAACATTTACCAGTTCGGTTCCTGTAGGGATAACAATTTTAGCGTTAGAGCGCAGGGAGTTCTCTACAGTCTCCAGCTTTCTCAACAATTGTGCATTTCCAACGAAGTATTGATTGGCAGCTTCATTTACCAATTTAATTGCTTCGGCATCACCTTCGGCATGTAATATTTTGGCTCGTTTTGAACCTTCGGCTTCTTTTATCTTTGCCCGTTTTACACCATCTGCCGCGGTCTCCGTTGCTGTAGCATAATCGATGGCAGCGATCTTCTCATTTTCTGCTTTCACCACCTTATTCATGGTCTCCTGCACATCTCTAGGTGGGTCTATTTCTTTTAATTCTGTACGCACAATGATAATTCCCCAGCTGGCAGTTTCATTTCGAAGGGTGTTGTGCAATTCGGCGTTGATCTTTCCTCTCTCGCTATTTGCCGATCTTAAGGTCAGTGTTCCTATAATGTTACGCAGTGTGGTACGTGCAAGATTTACAATCTGCAATTTATAGTTATTTACATTGTATTGGGAACTTTTTACATTCTCTTCAGTCTCTATAACCCTGAAATATACTTGCGCATCTACACTTGCATTAAGGTTATCATTTGTAATGATTTCCTGAGGCTGTGCATCGACCATCTGTTCGGTGGTATTGATGACATACATTTTATCAATAAAAGGAATTATCCAATGGAATCCAGGTTGGGCGAACTTGATGTATTTCCCAAGTCGCTCGATCAGTCCCCGATGTGTGGGCCGGACTATCTTGACCCCCATGAAGAATAGTATGATGATTGCGGCAATGATGATGATAACTTGTGTTCCCATTTCCTTTTATGTTAAGATTTACTTCGTCGGACCAGGCATGAAATTGCATAAGACATTCTCCATTTAGCTGATTATTAATAGGGAACTCGCTACATAAACATAGGAAATCGGGGAATTGTTTTATATTGACGGGATTAAACTATTAAGCCAGATATTATTCTAAATGGCTTTAAACCTAAATTCGATGAGAAGAAAAATCCTATTTTTTGCTGTAATGCAGTTGTTTACTGTCCATGTTAAAGCACAATATGTGAGTTTAAATGATAATGAGGTTCAGAAATTAAAAACGCTGATCAGCAATGATGCAAATGCTAAGAAATTATACACTAAATATCAAACGATTGCCGATGCTGCCGCAAATGAAAACCCGCAGCCAATTGACACGATACGCACTGAGGGTTTATTAAAAGGCAATCCGAAAAAAACAGCTACCGCTAATGCTTTGCGTGACATGAATAAGATGTATGCATTGGCCATTTGCTACCGTGTAGAAGGTAAAAAGAGTTACTTAGAGAGCCTTGCTTCATATTTAACCGCATGGGCAACAACCAACACCTCCCGTGGCAACCCGATTGATGACACCAATCTGGAAGATGGGATTACAGCTTACGACCTGGTAAAAACAGATTTACAACCAAAGGATAATGAGTTAATAGTTAAATGGCTAAGCCAAACCGCTAGTGCTGGAATAACATTCTATGGCAAGTCATCAAAGAAAATGACATCGTATAACAACTGGCGGTCGCACCAACTAAAAATAGTTGGCTTGATCGCTTACGCCATTGATAATGCCGAATATAAGAAATACATAGCCGAGCATTTAACAGACCAGATAGAGAAAAACCTTTATGCTGATGGATCGGGTGTTGATTTTAAACACAGGGATGCACTGCACTACCATGTTTATACCTTAGAGCCACTGCTTAGGCTAGCTATTGTTTTAAAGCGTGCCACCGGAGTTGACACTTATAGCGCTCAATCAACAAGTGGAGCATCTATCAAAAAATCTGTGGAATGGCTGATGCCTTATGCAACCGGTGAAAAAACCCATGGTGAGTATGTAAATTCTACAGTTAAATTTGATCAGGCTCGCGCCAAAAATGGGGAAAGTTCCTTTCAAGCAGGTAATTTATGGCAGCCTAAATCGGGACTTGAAGTTTTGGCCTTATCCGCTTACTTTGATCCGCAATATAACAGCATCATTAAAACAGTTGCAGGTACCACGAATAGCTATAGCGATTGGCAATTGGTGTTGAATAAAGTGATGATGTAATAAAGGTTTTGTACAAATACTTTCAAAAAAGATATCCCGGAGCATTCCCGCCGGGATATCCAATACATGGTACAATTAAAGAAAATTTCTTCTTATAGAAATAAATATAAATGGTGAAAGCATCATTAATGCAATAGCCAACCAGCCAACCATTTTACCCGGCCAACTATTGGCAAATGCATTATCTTTAAACTGATTGTGGATTTTGATGTACCTTTTGTTATAATAAAATACCAAATATACCAACAAAGCACAGCCCCAAGCAATCAGCATAACAGTCATTTTACTAAAACCAAGACCGTTCTTTGCTACATTATCATCATGCAATAAATAAGCTCTAACATAATTAACTAATTGAACCAAGCAAAAAAATACCACTGTAAATATACCACCAACTGTTAACGCAGGTATATCATTTTTATAATTGCCATTTTTATAATAGCTGTTGTATATTATGTAAAAAATATAATCCATTTTTCAAATGTACTAAAACCTTTAAGGGATATATAAAAGGCAATATTATTAAAGGTAGAGAAGATAGAAAACTGATTATTATTCCTTTTGAAAAAAGTCTAATGGTGCAGAAAATGCAATTTATTGGTAAATGGTGTTGAATAAAGTGATGATGTAATAAAGGTTTTGCACAAATTTTTCAAAAAAATCATCAACATTTGGTAGACCAAAATCGATTTCATTACAAAAACATACTTTAAACTGTTTAAAGCTAGATTTTGCTTAAAAGCCTGAAATAGTGCCTGTATTTGTTAATTTGGGGCTTTTCGTTACATTTGGAATATACCAAAAAACAAAAACTATGTATCAACTAACTGTAGCTCCGGACAAGGTAAATGAAACCCTGAGCAAACACATTTTGGCAGATGGGTTTGATTTAACTTTCGACATGGAACAAAGTCAGGGCACGTATATTTACGATTCCAAAAACAAGCGTACCCTACTCGACTTTTTCACTTGTTTTGCTTCAGTTCCTTTAGGGTATAATCACCCAAAGATGGTCAACGATGAGGGCTTCAAAAAGAGCCTTCTACAAGCTGCTTTAGCCAACCCATCTAATTCTGATGTTTATACACAGCAGTATGCACAATTTGTTGATACTTTTGCTAAACATGGTATGCCTGATTATTTACCACACGCCTTTTTTATTGCAGGTGGTGGATTGGCGGTAGAAAATGCCATAAAAGTAGCAATGGACTGGAAAGTTCAGAAAAACTTTGCCAAAGGATATAAAGAAGAAAGAGGCTTTAAAGTACTACACTTCGAAAAAGCATTTCATGGTCGCACAGGTTACACTTTAAGTCTAACCAACACGCTTCCTGATAAAACCAAGTGGTTTGCTAAGTTCGACTGGCCAAGGGTTTCTGTCCCAGTAGTTAAGTTTCCTTTACAGGACGAGAATTTAAAAGTAGCTATCGAAACTGAGGCCATTTCTATCGTTCAAATTAAACAAGCTTTTGCGGATAACAAAGATGACATCTGTGCAATTATAGTTGAACCTATACAATCTGAAGGCGGTGACAACCACTTGCGTGAAGAGTTCTTAATTCAACTTAAAGCCCTTGCCGATGAGCATGATGCTTTTCTGATTTATGATGAGGTGCAAACAGGTGTAGGCCTAACGGGAAAGTTCTGGTGCCATCAACACTTTAGTGAGCAGGCCCGTCCGGATATTGTGGCATTTGGCAAAAAAATGCAGGTATGCGGTATTTTGGTGGGTAACAAAGTAGATCAGGTAGAAAACAATGTATTTAAAATTCCTTCCCGTATCAATTCTACATGGGGTGGGAACCTGGTTGACATGGTCAGATCTTCTCAGATTCTGGATATCATTGCCGAAGACAACCTATGTGAAAACGCAAGAATAGTTGGCGATTATTTAAAAGCAGGTCTGGAAGCACTCGCTGCCAAATACGATAAAATAAGTAACGTTCGTGGAAGGGGCTTACTTTGCGCCTTTGATTTTGCAGATAAAGCTACCCGCGATGCCTTTATACAAAAAGGGCTGCAACACAATGTGATGTTCCTGGGATGTGGCAGTCAAACCATTCGTTTCAGACCAGCATTATGCATCGAGAAAAAGCATATTGACGAAGGCTTAGCAGTTATGGACCTTATATTACCGACGCTATAATGGGTAATACAAAACTTAACACTTTACTATCTATTCTGGTCATTGCATTAATCGTATGGATGGTAAAAGGCACATTTATGCAACCTGGAATTAATGATTTGAAAGGTGGATTTAAAGAAGTTGCCCATTACCGCAATGAGAACAATACCGGCCCTATCCAACATGTATTTTCGGTTACCGTTAAAGATACTGCTGTGGCCGAACTGGAGAATTATGGCAACTTTATGCCACATCATAAAGGCGGGAATACCAAAGTATATTTCTTTTTAGAGGGAACTGAAGTGCCTGATAAACTTTATGCAGGAAAAGTAAACTTTGATCCTCAGTATAATCCATACTGTATTGCCCTTTACGAAAAAACTGCAATGGGCAATACAAGTATAGAAAAGGATCCTTTTAAGTAAGGATTTAAACGAAAGCAGAAAAGCCTGTAATGGCCCGTCCTACAATCAATGTATTGATCTCTTTGGTACCTTCATAAGAATAAATGGCTTCGGCATCGGCCACAAAACGGGCCACATCATATTCCAATAGAATACCATTACCTCCCATAACTTCTCGTGCCCGGCTAACGACATCCCGGGTACGCATGGAGCAGAATACTTTTGCTAAAGAAGCATGTGCATCGGTTAGTAGATCTTGATCCTGCAATTGCGAAAGTCTGAAACAAAGCGTTTGCATGGCCGTAAGATTAGAAAGCATTTCGACAAGGTGGTTTTGAATCAATTGATAGGAAGCTATGGGTTTACCAAATTGCTTTCTTGTCCTGGTATAATTTAAGGCACTTTCGTAAGCGCCTCTTGCGCAACCTACTGCTTGCCAGGCTACTCCTGCCCTGGTCATCTTTAACACTTTGGCCGTATCTTTAAACGAATTGGCGTTTTGCAAACGATCTTCTTCGTCGACCTCACAATTGGTTAGCGTGATCAAACCATTCTGCACAATACGCAAGGCCATTTTGTCTTGCATCTTTTCGACCGTAAAGCCTTTGTTCCCTTTTCGAACCAGGAAACCTTTAACCTGTTGGTCATCAAGATCCCGGGCCCAGATGATGGTGACATCAGAAAAAGTAGAATTACCTATCCATTTTTTCTGACCATTTAAGATCCACTTATTTCCTGTTCTCTTGGCCGTAGTTGTTAAACCTCCAGCGACCCCAGAGCCGACTTCTGGCTCGGTTAAGCCGAAAGCGCCGATAGTCCTCATCTGCTGCATATCGGGCAACCATTCTTGCTTTTGTGTATCGGAACCCAGCAGATAAATAGAGCCCATGGCTAAGCCACTCTGAACACCAAAAAAAGTAGACATAGAGGTGTCGATTCTAGCCATTTCCATCGCCAGCATCCCTTCCATTAAATTGGATTTGCCCATGCAACCATAGCCCTGATAGGTAAGGCCGCAGATATTTAATTCAGCAATTTTAGGGATCAACTCAAAAGGAAACTCCGCCTTAAGCCAGTATTTATTGACAACAGGCTTTACTTCCTTTTCCAGAAAGGCCCGAACTTTTAGCTGTAATGCTCTATCGTCATCATTTAAAGCTTCATCACCAAGGTGATAAAAATCACCTTCAATCGGAGGCAATTCCCGTTCTTTATGTGGCGTTCCAATCATCTTCATCAAACCCTGTAATTGGGTCTCATCCAAATTGGAAACTGAATCCACAATTTTAGTAAGGTCTACCTTTTTGGAGAGCGCTTCTAGTTTCTGAAAATCTACACTTTTAAAAAGGGTATAAGCATTTTTTAAGGACGAAAAGATATTGGCCATAGTAAACTGTTTAAAATAGAACAGTTTAAATCGGTTTTTGTTGGCCAAAAACCGACATTAGCAAACAACTACCTCAAGTTAAACAGGTTATCTACCCCTAATAATTTGCGGGAAGTAAACCCTTCACCATAGGTAGCACCAACGGTTTTACCAAATTCTCTGGCACGACCAATCACACTTTCAAAAAACTCCGGCGAGGAAATATAAGTATCAGGCTCATCCAGTTCAGGATTGAAAAACTGAGTCTTAAATGCTTTAATCGCGGCTATTTTAGTTTCAAAATAAGGGGTAATGTCGATGATTACATCAGGCTTGATATAGCGATCCTGAATATATTGCAATACCAATCTTGGTCGCCATGCCTCTTGCTCAACACCATCAATTTGAGTACTTACTTTAGACAGGCCCGACAAAAAGCAGGCATCATTGGCCAGATCTCCTGCCTTGCCATGATCAGGATGTCTGTCATGTAATGCATTAGTTAACACTAGCTCTGGTTGATATTTGCGAATCATTTTAACCACCTCTAATTGATGTGCTTCATTATTCTCAAAAAAGCCATCTCTAAATCTCAGGTTTTCACGCGCATGTAAGCCCATGATTACTGCCGAATCAGCAGCCTCCTGATCACGCATTTCTGCCGATCCGCGAGTTCCTAACTCACCTCTTGTGAAATCAATTATTCCAACTTTCTTTCCTAACGCGATATGCTTTACAATAGTTCCAGAGCATCCCAGCTCTGCATCGTCCGGGTGGACGGCAAGTACCAATATATCTAACTTCATACAATCTTTAAGAATTAATTAACCGTTGTATTTTCTTCTTTACTTTGGAAGAAATCGGCTTTGTAAATGGGAAAAAGTAATCGACAACTTCTCCATTTTTATTAATGAGGTATTTATGAAAATTCCACCTTGGTGTGGATGTTTGTGTCAGGAATTTAAATAAAGGATGGGCATATTCGCCACGCACCATGATTTTTTCAAATACAGGAAACTGAACGCCAAAGTTCACTTCACAAAAAGTAGTTATGGCAGCGCCCTCCAAAGGCTCCTGTCTGCCAAAATCATTTGATGGAAAACCTAGAATTTCAAAATGTTCTGTTTCAATTTCATCTCTTAACTGCTGCAGTTCCTTTAATTGGGGTGCAAAACCACACCCGGATGCAATGTTAACAACAAGTAATACTTTGTTTTTATAGTCGGAAAGCTTCTTTTCAGTTCCATTAATGAGCTTCACCTTAAATTGATGCACGCTTTTAGATTGGTCAGACATAGTTTTATTGATAAAACCCTGAAGAAATGATAATAGACTCAATGTCTCTATCCTCTTGCGGGCTGTATGTACTTTTCAGGTTATGGCCTACTACTCTCGCTACAGATTGATAGACAAACGCAGTAACACCACCTTTTGTTTCCTTTATAATATCGTAAGTGGTTCTGCCCACCTCACGGTCTATTAATTTAGTTAAGATTTGTCCTTGAGTAATGGTCAGTTCTTTGATCTCTCGATTAAACATTTCCTTAATCTCTTTATCACATTGTTTAACGAGTTTCTTTTGTTCTTTTTTGTCGCCAGTTACCGCAAGATCCCGCTCCAGTTGTTCATATCTTCTTTTAGCAAATAAGGCATAAGGCATCACTTTCATCACATTGTAACGTAAGCGGTTAAAAGCTGCCTGATCTGCGGCAGATTTGAAGATCCTGGTACCATAGATAATTACCTCATTTAACGGGATCCAAGGGATCATTTCGCCATCTACATTGGTTGAAGCTACCCTTATGGTATCATTTTTTCCCATTACCGGCATTTTGACAGGCAGGGGGCTTACCTGCGCTTTAACAGAAGCGCCTGTAATCATGACAATTAAAGGAATAAACAACCTATAAAAATTCATAAATTTATAACTCCTTCAAAGTTAGGCCTAATTTTATATTTTTGTTCCATTACTAATCTAATATACCCATTTAACCATAAATTGATATATTTTTTACGTAAATAATACAAAGATCCAAGCCTGATTGCAATGATCTTGCAACTATAAATACTTGTCTTATGGATTATTTTATACATTCATAAATGTCAGCATATGACAAACATTTATTTGGTAGAATTATTGTATATTAAAGGAATAACGAAAATATGATGAAACCATTATGTATACTGGCTTTATCGCATTAAAAAGAGAAAGAGGAGACCAATGAAAAACGCATTAGTGATAGATTTAGAAGCGGAAAAACAAGAGATACTGAAAAGATACCGTGCCCTTTTGCGTGCCTGTAAACCAACCATGCAACGTGGTGATAAAAAGGAGATTAGAAAGGCTTTTGACATGGCACTGGAAAGCCATAAAAACATGCGACGCAAATCAGGAGAACCTTATATCTACCATCCAATTGCTGTAGCACAAATTGCTGCAGAAGAAATTGGACTGGGAACCACATCAATCGTTTGTGCCCTGTTGCATGATGTGGTAGAGGACACTGACATTACTTTAGAGGATATTGAACGCGAGTTTGGTAAAAAAACCGCCAAAATTATTGATGGACTGACCAAAATATCTGGTGTTTTTGACTACAACAGCTCCTTACAGGCAGAGAATTTCAGAAAAATGTTGCTTACCCTTGCTGATGATGTTAGGGTAATTCTAATCAAACTCGCGGATCGCTTGCATAACATGCGTACCATGGATTTTATGCCAAGGCAAAAACAACTTAAGATTGCTTCGGAAACCATTTACCTGTATGCTCCCCTGGCCCATCGTTTGGGTCTATATACCATTAAATCTGAACTGGAAGATCTCTCGATGAAATATCTGGAGCCAGATACCTATAAATACATTGCCACACAACTTAATGAGAAAAAAGCGGAAAGAACGCTATTTATCAAAAGGTTTGTGGAACCAATAAATGAAATTCTGGCCGAACAGGGACTAACGGCTGATATTTATGGTCGCCCGAAATCCATTCATTCGATATGGAATAAGATGAAAAGCAAAAACATTCCTTTCGAGGAGGTGTATGATCTTTTTGCGATCAGAATTATATTGGACAGTCCACCTGAGAATGAAAAAGCCGACTGTTGGAAAGCCTATTCAATTGTAACCGATCTTTATCGCCCTAACCCCGATCGTTTGCGCGACTGGGTATCCTCGCCAAAAGGAAACGGCTATGAGTCGCTACACACGACCGTAATGGGCCCTAAAGGACAATGGGTTGAAGTACAGATTCGTACACAACGCATGAATGAAATTGCTGAAAAAGGTTTTGCTGCACACTGGAAATATAAAGAGTCAAGTAACGACAATGGTCTGGATCAATGGATCATGAAAGTGAGGGAAATGCTAAACAACCCAGAAGCCAATGCATTAGACTTTCTGGATGATTTTAAAATGAACCTCTTCTCGGATGAGATCTTCATTTTCACGCCTAAGGGTGCATTACTCCAACTGCCTCTTGGTGCAACGGCTTTAGATTTTGCTTTTGAGATTCACACGGATGTAGGTGCAAAATGTATTGGTGCAAAAGTGAACCATAAGCTGGTTCCTTTATCGTACAAACTACAAAATGGCGACCAGGTAGAGATCATTACTTCCAGCAAGCAGTCGCCTAAGGAAGATTGGCTAAACATTGTGGTGACGGCCAAAGCGAAGTCTAAAATCAAATCTTCCCTAAAAGAAGAAAAGCGGAAAGTTGCCGAGATCGGTAAGGAAACACTGGAGCGTAAAATGAAGTCGCTCAAGATTACCTACAATACCGACAATTTAAATAAGCTGAGCTACTTCTTTAAATTGCCTTCGACTCAAGAGCTCTTCATTGCGGTTGCAAAAGGGAAGATCGAGTTAAAAGACTTGAAAGATTACCTGGCCAGCGAAAAAGAAATAGAAAACCGCGGTGCCGAAAAAAGCGACAATCAGCAAATTGACGCCTTATTGAACAAGGTAAAAGGTCCGGAATCAGACATTTTATTAATTGGTGAGGATCTTCAAAAAATCGATTACACCTTAGCCGCCTGTTGTAACCCTATTCCGGGCGACGATGTTTTTGGCTTTGTAACAGTTAATGAAGGCATAAAAATACACCGGACCAATTGTCCGAACGCTGCACAGTTGATGGCCAATTATGGTTACCGTGTAGTGAAAGCCAAGTGGAACAGACAAAAAGAACTGACCTTCTTAACCGGATTGCATATTATCGGTATTGACGATGTTGGTTTAATCAACAACATTACTAAAGTTATATCAAACGATTTTAAGGTAAATATGCGTTCTATAACTGTAGATACGGATAATGGTATTTTTGACGGTTCGATAATGATCTTTGTAAATGACAAAGAACATCTGGATAACCTGATTAAAAATCTGTTAGAAGTAAAAGGTGTAACGGGCGTTACCCGTTTTGATGCCTAAAAATAACAATAAATGGTACCGTTTATATAAAAAATTGATACCTTTGAAAGGAGTTTAAAAACTATGTCGACAAACCACAACAGCGAGTTGGTTAGGAAAATATTCGAAGCCTACCTCGAAAATAAAAGTCTGAGAAAAACACCGGAGCGTTTTGCCATCTTAGAAGAAATTTACTCAAGAGATGACCATTTCGATGTAGAGACCCTCTACATCCACATGAAAAATCAAAAATATCGTGTGAGCAGGGCTACGGTGTACAATACATTAGAGTTATTGGTTTCATGTGACCTGGTTACCAAACATCAATTTGGTAAAAACATGGCTCAGTTTGAAAAGTCTTACGGCTATCATCAGCACGACCATATTATCTGCATTGATTGCGCAAAAGTTGTAGAGTTCTGCGACCCACGCATCCAACAGATACAAAGTATGGTTGGTGAGCTATTGAAATTTGAGATCAAACACCACTCTTTAAATCTTTATGGCGTTTGTTTCGATTGTGCGGCTAAAGCTGCAATGAACAATCAGAATGCTGACATAAAACATGCAAGTTAACCAATATAATATTTCCATTTTTAAATTTAAATAATGACGCAAGTAGACGTGCTTCTGGGCCTACAATGGGGCGATGAAGGCAAGGGAAAAATTGTTGATGTACTAAGTCCACAATATGATTTGATAGCTCGTTTTCAAGGCGGTCCGAATGCCGGCCATACTTTAGAGTTTGATGGCAAAAAATTCGTTTTAAATACTATACCATCAGGTATCTTTAATGAAAAAACAATGAACCTGATTGGAAATGGTGTGGTAATTGATCCCATCATTTTAAAAAGGGAATTAGATAACCTGAAAAAAGCTGGTCATGATCCTGTTGCTAAAGGCAAATTGGTAATTGCCCGTAAAGCACACCTTATTTTACCTACTCACCAGTTGTTAGATGCAGCAAATGAGCAAAAAATGGGTAAAGATAAAATTGGTTCTACGTTAAAAGGAATTGGCCCAACTTATATGGACAAAACCGGTCGTAATGGACTAAGAGTTGGGGATACTACCCTACCTGATTTCAAAGACCGTTACAATAAACTGGTAGAGAAACACAAAGAAATCCTTTCTCATTACGAGTTTGAATATGATCTTACTGAAAAGGAAGCTGCTTTCTTTGAGGCGATTGAATTCATCAAAACTATACCTCATGTAGATAGTGAGCACTATGTAAATGGTTTCCTTAAAGAAGGCAAAAAGGTATTGGCTGAAGGTGCACAAGGTACATTATTAGATATCGATTTTGGTTCTTATCCTTTTGTAACTTCCTCAAACACAACTACTGCTGGTGCATGTACTGGTTTAGGTATTGCGCCTAATAAAATCGGTCATGTTTACGGTATCTTCAAAGCTTATTGCACTCGTGTTGGTGGTGGTCCTTTCCCTACTGAACTGGATGATGAGGTTGGAGAAAACCTACGTCAGGTTGGTCACGAATTTGGTGCAACTACAGGCCGTGCCCGTCGTTGTGGATGGATTGACCTTCCAGCATTAAAATATGCAATCATGTTGAATGGTGTTACTGAACTGATCATGATGAAAGCAGACGTATTGGACGGTTTTGACACCATCTATGCCTGCACACATTATGAGCACAATGGTGAGACTATCGATTATATGCCATACGACATCATTACTGTTAAACCGACTCCGGTATTAAAAGCAATTGATGGTTGGAAAACTGATGTAACCAAAGTAAACAAAGTAGCAGACATTCCTGCTAAACTTGCTGACTACATCGCTTTCCTTGAAAAAGAACTTGAAGTTCCTGTTAAATTCCTTTCTGTTGGACCAGACAGGGTTCAAACATTGGAATTAAACTAAGGTTTTTATTCTATTGAAAAAGGGTGGTATGCTGAATAAGTTTACCACCCTTTTTTATTATTAACTCCCTTGTATAAATAAATGCGCTACATTTGCGCAAATTAAAATGAGAGTTCCGGATCTACCATCGTTTAAACAAAAAGCCTTAAAATGGGCCGCTGCCGCTGAGGTATGCTGTGTGCTCGATTCCAATGACTACACAGATCGCTACAGTAAATTTGATCTGCTGCTGGCTGTAGGGACTAAAGAAGTACTAGATACCAATTCGACTCATAAATTTGATGATCTAAAGGCTTTTTATGATCAACATCAGACATGGATGTTTGGTTTGTTGAGCTATGAGCTAAAGAACGATGTAGAACAGCTGGAATCTGCTAACCCCGACGGACTCCAGTTTCCTGAGTTATTTTTCTTTATTCCCCAATACCTACTTATTATTAAAGGTGATGAGGTAGAAGTATTAATCGGTGGAATCGAGGTGATGGGTGCCATCGACCAATTTAACCAGGAAATTGAAATAAATAAGACCCGTATCAACATACAAAACAGAATCTCAAAGGAAGTATACCTTAAGACTGTCGAAACCCTACAACAGCATATTGTTCGTGGTGACATTTATGAGATTAACTTTTGCCAGGAATTCTTTGCCGAGCATGCTGTTATTGATCCTGTTGAGATTTACACGCAACTTTGTAAGCTCTCTCCTACTCCATTTGCCGGGTTCTTTAAAATAAAGGACCAGTACATCCTTTCGGCCAGTCCAGAGAGGTATTTATGCAAAAGAGGAAACAAGTTAATTTCTCAGCCTATTAAAGGCACAGCCAAGCGTAATGCAGACCCAGCAGCTGATTTACAAATCAAAAACGACCTGAGGTTAAATGCTAAAGAACAGGCCGAAAATGTAATGATAGTAGACCTGGTAAGAAATGACCTGACCAAAACAGCAGTAAGCGGCAGTGTTAAAGTTGAGGAACTTTTTGGAATCTATGGCTTTCCACAAGTATACCAGATGATATCAACCATCAGCTGTGAGCTAAATCCGGATATTCATTTCATAGATGCGATAAGACATACTTTCCCGATGGGCTCTATGACTGGCGCGCCTAAGATAAAAGCGATGCAACTGATAGAAGCCCATGAATTTAGTAAACGTGGCGCCTACTCAGGTGCATTTGGGTACATTACTCCTGAAGCCGACTTTGATTTCAATGTGATCATCCGCAGCATCTTGTATGATGCCGCTAAAGAATACCTATCCTTTCAGGTTGGCGGGGCAATTACCTATGCTGCTAATGCACATGCTGAGTATGAAGAATGCAAGCTGAAAGCCTCCGCTATTATCCAAACTTTGAAGCAATAAAAAAGGCCACCATAATTGGTAGCCTCTATTTATAATTTCAATCTTTTTTAAGGTTTATAAAACTTCATTGCTTCTGGTATATCCCTTTGTATTTGGGCAATACGTGTCGCGTCACTTGGGTGAGTACTTAAAAATTCAGCAGGTTTCTGACTGCCAGCTGAAGCACTAGCCATTCTTTGCCAGAAAGCAGTTGCATTATTAGGATTATAACCAGCCATAGCCATAAAGATCAAACCCAGTTTATCCGCTTCCAACTCCTGATTACGTGAATACTTAAGCATTACTAATGGTGTACCTACTCCATACAATGTGTTGAATACGCCCTGCGATTTAGGATTGTTTGACAAAAGTCCAGCACCTAGGGCTCCGATACCTTGAGAAGCCATCTCTTGCGACATACGTTCTGCACTATGTCCCGCAATAGCATGCGCGATCTCGTGCCCCATTACTGTAGCTAAACCTGCATCATCCTTAGTAACAGGTAGAATCCCGGTATAGACAACGATTTTTCCACCCGGCATACACCAGGCATTCAGCTCTTTACTATCAACAAGGTTTACCTCCCATTTGTAATCCTTGATCAGATTACCATAGTTATTATTGTTCATATAGGTTTTTACAGCAACAATAAGCTTGTTGCCAATCACTTTAACCCTTGATGCCTGTGCATTAGATGCAGGCAATACAGCGTTCTTATTTTCGGTCAGGAAGGTGCTATAAGCTTGAAATGCCATTGGCAAAACCTGATCATCACTTACCAGGTTCAATCTGCTACGTCCAGTTAGAGGAACTGTAGAGCAGGATGAGAAGGCCAACCCTATTACGGTTACACCTACAATGAGTATTCTTTTCATAAGTTTTAGTTTAATTCGTTTTCTTCTTAAACAGGTATACTTTGGATTCTTTGCCTTTTAATAGTCTCTCCAGATTTTTTTGATGTGTTACCAAAATGAGCACACAAACGCACATACCGTATAAAACCTCAGATTTTATTGATGAATGTAATAGGAACACAATACTCAATGGGAAGGTAAAACCAGCACATATTGAGCTTAATGATACATATTTTGTAATCAATAGCACCGTCACAAACACCAGAACACAAAGCATTGCTGCTGGGAAGTTAACTGCCAAAATCATTCCAAAAAGTGTAGCCACACCTTTACCTCCTCTAAAACCGGCAAATATTGGGAACAAATGGCCCATAACAGCCGTAACACCTAATGCTAGTTCGTAATTAACAAATTGCGCAGAATTTTGTGGACCAGTAACGGACAGTCCTATAAAATAGGCCAATTTGGTTGCGGTGTATCCTTTTGCGATATCTATGGTCATCACGGCAATACCGGCTTTTTTACCCAAAACCCTGAAGGTATTGGTTGCACCAGCATTTCCACTTCCATACTCTCTTACATCAACACCATAAAATGCCTGCCCCAGCCAAACCGCAGTAGGTATAGAACCAAATAAATAGGCTAAAATAACCGCCGAAATAGAATAGATAGAAATCATAACCTAATAGGCTTTTAAACTCATGTCTAAACTCTTAACAGAATGCGTTAATGCGCCCATAGATATATAATCTACGCCACAAGCTGCATATTCTGTTACATTTTCTTCTGTAATACCGCCAGACGCTTCTGTAATATACTGTTTATTGATCTTATTAACTGCTAATTTCAGATCACTGAAACTAAAGTTATCAAGCATGATCCTGTCTACATGACCCGTTTGGAGTACCTGATCAAGTTCTGCAAGATCCCTTACTTCTATTTCGATAACTAATTGTTTGTTCTTATCCTTTAGATATTGATTAGCCGCATTGATGGCATTAGCAATTCCACCAGCATAATCAACATGATTGTCTTTAATCAGGATCATATCGTATAAACCAATTCTATGGTTTACTCCGCCGCCAATGCGTACTGCCCATTTTTCTAAATACCTTAAACCTGGTGTGGTTTTACGGGTATCCAACAATTGGGTATTGTAGCCTGAAAGTATTTTCACAATATGATTGGTCTTGGTTGCAATACCGCTCATCCGTTGCATACAATTTAACACTAAGCGTTCTGCAAGCAGGATGGATTGAGAATTCCCTGAAACGGTTAAAGCAATATCCCCCACCTTAACTTCAGCGCCGTCATTAATAAATACTTCGGTAGTTAGGTTTGCATCTACTTGTTTAAAAATTTCGACTGCAAGTTCCACACCTGCGATGATGCCCACTTCTTTAATCAGCAGTTTTGCTTTGCCTTGTGCATCGGCAGGGATGGTAGAAAGAGAGGTATGATCGCCGTCGCCCAAATCTTCGGCAATAGCATTTTTTATAAATTGGTCTATGAGTTGTTTATCCAAAATTAATATTTAAACCCAAAAATAGCATTTTTACTATTATTTATCAGGCTCTATCCTTAATTCTGTAATAAAAAAAGCATTTGATGATTTTTTTAAGGTGATGGAGACTCTAAATTTCCCATTCTTAGTAACCAGAGAAAGTATGCCAAACCTGAAATTTGGGTTGGTATTGATGAGGTGAATAACTGATGATTTAATTGGCGGATTCTTAGTGAAAAAATTTCTTAAGATTTGCTCTGCCTGAGCTTTAGAGTATACATCTTCGTCGTCGATGACGATTAATTCTACAGATGAAGCGAAATTTGCGGCAATCTCTTTTGCATTTCCTGCCTTAAAATGTGCAGATAAATTATCTATAATATCGCCTTGGAGCGTATAAGAGGAAGGGAATTGAGTAAAAAAAACAAATAAAAAAAGTAAGGGCTTCATCATCTCTTTATAGCTAAACGAAGGAGTCCGCATAAATTATGCCATTAATAGATCATAAAAAAGAAATTGGTTCTAAAAAAAGCCGTAATAGACTTATATTTGCTAAGTTCAATAATACATTAAAACAAAGCGAACCACGAATGAACAACAAAAAAGTAGTACTACTAATTCTTGATGGCTGGGGATATGGAAAACAAGATAGCTCTGATGCAGCTTATGCAGCCAACACCCCGTTTTTTGATTCCTTAATCCAAAATTATCCAAACTCAAAACTTGAAGCGTCTGGTGAAGCCGTAGGTTTACCGGCTGGACAAATGGGCAACTCTGAAGTTGGCCACATGAACCTGGGCGCCGGCAGAATTGTATATCAGGAATTGGGAAGGATCAATAAAGCGATCAGCGACAGAACGCTTCATCAAAATCCTGTACTACTTGATGCTTTCAATTATGCGAAAGCCAACAATAAGTCGGTTCATTTTATTGGATTGGCTTCTGATGGTGGTGTTCATGCCCACATCAACCACCTAAAGGCTTTGTGTGATGCGGCAACTGAACAAGGATTGAAAGATGTATTTGTTCATGCCTTTATGGATGGAAGAGATACTGATCCAAACTCGGGCCTTAATTTTATCAAAGATCTTGATCATCACCTGGAAAGTACTTCTGCTAAAATTGCCAGTTTAATTGGCCGTTATTATGCAATGGACAGGGATAGTCGCTGGGAAAGAGTTAAACAAGCATACGACTTGCTAACTAAAGGTGTTGGACAATCAACAAGTGATCCCGCCACAGCTATTGAACAATCTTACAAAGACGGAATAACCGACGAATTTATAAAACCTATAGTAGTTACTCAAGATAACGGCGCAGCAGTTGCCACCATACAACCGGGTGATGTGGTTATTTGCTTTAACTATAGAACAGATCGTGGTAGAGAAATCACAGCTGTACTCACCCAAAATGATTATCCTGATTTTGGTATGCACAAGCTCCCTCTTTATTATGTAACCATGACTACTTACGATGAGAATTTCGAAAACGTAAAGGTGATGTTTACAAAAGACGATCTTTCGGAAACCTTAGGTGAGGTGCTCGAAAAACACCATAAAAACCAAATCCGAATCGCTGAAACGGAGAAATACCCACACGTAACGTTCTTCTTCTCTGGAGGCCGCGAACAGGTATTTGAAAACGAGAAAAGGATTATGATCCCTTCTCCAAAAGTTGCGACTTACGATTTGCAACCAGAAATGAGTGCTGCCGGAATTACGGAAGCGATTTGCAAAGAACTGGAAACCGGATGGCCTGATTTTGTATGTTTGAACTTTGCCAATCCAGACATGGTTGGACATACGGGTGTTTTTGACGCTGTTGTTAAAGCAGTTGAAACTGCAGACAGCTGCGCACAAATTGTGGTGAACAAAGGAATTGAAAATGGATATTCGTTTATCATCCTGGCCGACCATGGTAATTCGGAGTATATGGTAAATAACGACGGATCAGTTAACACAGCTCATACCACTAATTTGGTGCCTTGCATTTTAATTGATAAAGATTATACAAGTGTAGCAGATGGTAAACTTGGCGACATCGCTCCTACCATCCTGAGCATAATGGACATTCCTAAACCGGCAATTATGACCGGTAATAGCTTGGTATAATGAGAAAAACCTTTTGGCTATTGGGTCTCATTTTGATTTTTTACAGCTGCAATCCTGCTGTAAAAAATCAAAATGATGCTTTAAATTACTTCGATATTAAAGGTTATTTTAAAAAGGAAGCGTCGCGACTGAATAAGCGTAATCCTTTGCTAACGAAAACTGTTGAGGTAAACGGTGCTAGCGAAACTAAAAAGATCCATATACCAGACTGGGAAAAGGAGCTTTCTATCTTTTCTGAGTCAGAAATTAACAGAAATGCATGGAAGGGTTTGTTTAGCATCAATACGACCAATACACAGGAACTTTATACTTCGGACAATAAAAAAGTACCGGTAAAGGAGGTCTCGATCACCAAAAGAGATGGTCGTATAACTAGTATCCGGATCCTGATAAAAAACAGCAATATGCTTTACAGTTCGACTGATACGCTTACTTATTATCCTGATAGTCTATATCGGATCAATAAAAAGCAGCGCATTAAGCTGATGGCAGAAAAGAATTACAGTATTACCGGAAGGCTTAAATAAAAAAAGGATGTTCAAACGAACATCCTTTTTTTATAACTACTGCGAAATCTACCGAATTATTTCAAACTGGTAATTTGTGCTTTTACGTAGTCAATTAGGGACAGAATATCTTTACGTTGAGGTTGAACTAATAAAACCTTTTGAAAATCAGCAACAGAATTATTAAATAAAGTTACACAACCTGTTTTTTCTGCTTTGGTTTTAATTTTATAAGATTTATAAATCGCGTAATCTTTATACGCCAGTGCCCTATTTTGTAACAACTGAGCATCCTCTTCCCCATTGATCTCTATAGCTTTTGTGAAATCTTTAATGGCAGCCTGATAAAAACTATCACGCATATTGTTTAAAGATTCCTTAGGATCATTTGCTACATTTAGCCTGGCCTTACCGCGGTAGTAATAGGCTGAATAATCTGAAGGTTTTACAGTAATCAAACGACTGTAAGTATCTATAGAGTTTTCAAAATCACCACACTGAAAATAAGAGTATCCCAACATTTTCAACACGTTAGCGTTATTAGGACTCTTTGTATCTGCCTTTTCAAGCTGATTCACGGCGCCTTTATAATCTCCCTTCATCATGGCCTGCATGCCTAATTTATCATAGCCACTATTTTGTGCAAAAGTGGTGGTTGCAGAAAAAACAAATAACAATAAGACTGTTTGCTTGAAGTAGTTCATTAACTTTTATTTAAAAAATAAATATATTTAAAAGGTTAGACATAGACAACTATCATACCATTTGCAAATATCTAACTTAAACGCTAAATAATTCAAATTATGATTTAATAATTAATTATTATTGAGGCATGACTTTTTAACAGGGAAATGCCGCCAATTTCGTTTTGGCACAGGAGTTGAAAATATCCCTATATCATACAATTAATAATTTTTAAACGACATGCTGTCAGATTGTCGTTTTTATTTAAGAAAGACTTATTTTAATGAGTAAAAGAGATCAATTCGATTTTAGCAACGCACTACCCATCATAAATGAAGATACTGAATTCTTTCCGTTGATGTCTCAACAAGATGAAGATGAGATGAACAATGAAGAAACTCCAGAAATTCTACCAATTCTTCCACTTAGGAATACTGTACTTTTCCCGGGTGTAGTAATCCCTATTACCGTAGGTAGAGATAAATCCATAAAACTAATCAAAGAGGCTTATAAGGGCGACAGAATCATTGGTGTTGTTTCTCAACGCGATGTTTCTATCGAAGATCCAACATTCGAGGAATTGAATAGTGTAGGTACGGTAGCGCATATTATCAAAATGCTGCAAATGCCTGATGGCAATATTACTGTAATTATACAGGGCAAGCAACGCTTCCGGGTATTAGAAGAGGTACAGTCTGAGCCATATATTAAAGTAAGTATCAGCAAATTCGAGGAGTCCAAATTTAAAGCTGATAAAGAATTTAAAGCCTTGGTAGCCTCTATTAAGGAAATGTCCAGTCAGATCATCCAGTTATCACCTAATATTCCAAGTGAAGCGGGTATCGCGCTTAAAAACATAGAAAGCACTTCTTTCCTGATCAACTTCATCTCTTCAAACATGAATGCAGATGTTGCTGATAAGCAAAAAATGCTGGAAATGACAAATTTGCGCGAACGTGCAATGATGGTAATGGAGTTGTTGACGCTTGAACTTCAAATGCTTGAGCTGAAGAATCAAATTCAGAGCAAAGTACGTGTAGATCTTGACAAACAACAAAGAGATTATTTCTTAAACCAGCAGCTAAAAACTATTCAGGAAGAACTAGGTGGCAACTCATCAGACCTGGAATATGAAGCGCTGGAAACCCGCGCGAAGAAGAAAAAATGGGGACCTTTAGTTGCGACGCACTTTAATAAAGAACTAGAGAAATTGGGTCGAATGAACCCTGCTGCACCTGATTATTCGGTACAGATCAACTATCTGGAACTGCTATTAGACTTGCCTTGGAATGATTTTACCAAAGACAATTTCGACTTAAAACGCGCACAACGTGTACTTGATAAAGATCATTTTGGATTAGAAAAAGTAAAACAGCGTATTATAGAATATTTAGCGGTGCTAAAATTAAAACGCGATATGAAAGCCCCTATCCTTTGTTTGGTAGGCCCTCCGGGAGTTGGTAAAACCTCTTTAGGAAAATCCATTGCCAAAGCACTAAACCGCAAATACGTACGTATGGCGTTGGGCGGTATCAGAGATGAGGCTGAAATCCGTGGTCATAGAAAAACTTATATCGGTGCTATGCCGGGCCGTATCATTCAATCCATCAAAAAAGCAGGTGCTGCCAATCCAGTTTTTGTACTGGATGAGATTGATAAGGTAGGAGCTGACTTTAGAGGCGATCCTTCTTCTGCATTGCTTGAGGTATTAGATCCAGAACAAAATAGCGCGTTCAATGATCATTATGTAGAAGCTGATTATGACCTGTCTCATGTTTTATTTATAGCCACTGCCAACTCACTAAGCTCTATCCAACCGGCCTTGTTAGACCGTATGGAGATTATTGAAGTAAATGGTTATACGATTGAGGAGAAGATAGAAATTGCTAAAAAATACCTTTTACCTAAGCAAAAGGATATACACGGCATAAAGAACAAGGATATTGCTTTAAAAAGCTCCTTAATTGAAAAAGTGATTGAGGATTATACCAGAGAATCTGGTGTACGTGGATTGGAGAAAAAGATTGGATCGCTGGTAAGAGGTGTAGCTACTAAAATTGCTATGGAAGAAACCTATGATCCAAACCTGACTAATGATGACGTAGAACGTATTTTAGGCGCTCCAATATACGACAAAGACTTATATGAAGGCAATGAAGTTGCTGGTGTGGTAACTGGTTTAGCCTGGACATCTGTAGGTGGCGATATCTTATTTATTGAAGCTAGCTTAAGTCCGGGTAAAGGAAAATTAACCCTTACAGGAAATCTGGGTGAGGTGATGAAGGAGTCGGCTGTTATTGCACTTGCTTACTTACGTGCTCATGCTGATACTTTTGATATTGAATACGCACTATTTGATCAGTTTGATGTACATGTTCACGTTCCTGCAGGTGCTACGCCTAAAGATGGCCCTTCGGCAGGTATAACGATGCTTACTGCGCTAACCTCAGCCTTTACTCAACGTAAAGTAAAATCTAACCTGGCCATGACTGGTGAGATTACACTTAGAGGTAAGGTATTACCTGTGGGTGGTATCAAAGAAAAAATACTTGCTGCTAAGCGTGCAAACATAAAAGATATCATTTTATGTAAATCAAACAGGAAGGATATTCTAGAAATCAAAGAAAGCTATATCAAGGATCTTAATTTCCATTATGTTACAGAAATGAAAGAGGTGATTGAATTGGCTTTGACTAAAGAGAAAGTGAAAAATCCTCAGAATCTGAGCATTAAATTAAGATCGGAAGAAAAATAATTCTTTTTACTATTATTGTTCCCTAATCAAACAACAAATTAATGAAAAGAATTTTATTATTAATGCTCTTGGGGATGTGTGCCTTATCAGACTCTGCGGAGGCTCAAGAAAGTACTTCGAGAGCGCAAAATGTATTTGTAGAAATTGGTGGCCAGGGAATCCTGTTCTCCGCCAATTACGATACCCGCTTTGGCAATAGACGCGATGGTCTGGGCGGAAGGGTAGGTATCGGATATGTAGCTATTGACGGGACCAGTGTAACCACTATACCAGTTTCGCTGAATTATCTGCTTGGAAAAGGAAAAAACTTTTTTGAGATCGGCTTGGGAACAACTTATGGCTCTGCAAAGCTTGGTGACGACTTCTTGTCTGATGATGACAATAACGAATCAGGAAGTGCTTTTATTGGTACCATGAGTTTCATGTACCGGTTACAACCGGTTGATTCAGGGTTCGCGCTACGGGCGGGTTTCACACCTGTTTTTACCAGCAACTACTTTATTCCTTATTATGTAGGAGTAAGTCTTGGCTACACATTTTAAGTATTCATATAAAACAGCATAAAAACTTCGGTACATTTACCGGAGTTTTTCTTTTTTAAATACGTCAAATGATCTCCAAAAAAATATTTTTCGCACTGTTGGGTACCGGTCTTTTTTTCAATACTTACGCCCAAACTTATAAGAATGAATTTGGCTTCCGTAGCGACAATGACTCCTATCTGGCACAGGGTTCCGACAGGTATTATACCAACGGATTATTTATACATTTCAGGAGAGCGTTGAACCAACAGCAGTTAAAAGAAGGATTAGAAAAAAAGACCTATGAAATTACTGCTGGACAAGAAATATACAACCCCTACTCTGGCTATGCACCAGATCCGGCCAGACAAGACCGTCCATTTGCAGGTTACCTATACGCGGGCGGAGCCTTAAGCTGGTTTCATACCAATGAGCGTATTCTAAAAGTTAGTGCAGAAATAGGCGCCACAGGTCCTAATTCGCTTGCTGAAGATGGACAGAAATTATTACACAATACTGTTGGCTTTTACGAACTGGGCGGTTGGGAATACCAAATCAAAAATGCGGTAACCTTAAACCTTTCTGCTCAATACACCAGGTTGCTACACCGTTCTTCAAACAATGCAACAGATTTTTCATTTGAAGGCTATGCCAATGCGGGAACTACATTTAACGGTGCGGGTGCCGGTATTTTATTCAGAGCAGGTGGACTTAACCAGCTTTTTAACTCGGCCTATACCAATGCCGTGATTGGCAACAATCCAAAAACTAAAGCGCTGGTAAAAAGAGAGGTATTCTTTTATGCAAAACCTCAGTTAAACTTTGTGGCTCACGATGCCACTATTCAGGGCAGTATGTTTAACGACAATGATCCGGTTACTTTTGGTATTAAACCTATTGTATTTGCACAACAAATTGGCTTCAATTACAGCTCACAGCGGTTTACTTTCGATTTCGGGATGATCTTTAAAACTAAGGAGGTAAAGAGTACTGCTAAAGCACATCAATACGGCTCAATCAGCATGTTTTATCGCTTTAACTAATCCTTGGACGCCAATGCTAATTTTAGTCTAACTGAGGACGTTTTCTAGATTCTTTTTTAGTAGCTATAGATTGCTTGTTTTCTAGTCTTTTCCTGATTACAGCTTTGGGGATTTTAGTCGGCTTCCTCTTTTTCTGTACATGCAAGCCTGCCTTAAGTAAAATGAGCAATTTGGCAATCGTCTTTTCCTTGTTTAAGAGCTGACTTCTGTCTTCTTGCGATACCACATGGATATTGCCATCCTGATCCATACGTCCTTCCAGTCTTTCGGTTAGTAATACTCGCTCTTCATCTGTAAAAAATGGTGCTTCTGCTATGTTGAATATCAGTTCTACTTTGCTGGAAACCTTGTTTATATTTTGTCCGCCTTTGCCCCCACTACGTGAAGTTTTGAACGTAACGGCTTTTAATATGTCTTCTCTACTAGGTAACATGTTGCAAACATAAACATATGTTTAGGATTTAATAAAAATTTCATACTAAACAATTCCCCAAAATATTAACTTTGCTGGCCTATGAGAAAAAACCTCGTTGTAGCTATAGATGGCTATTCATCTTGTGGAAAAAGCACACTGGCCAAAGCACTAGCTAAAAAACTGGGCTTTATTTATATTGACAGCGGAGCGATGTACCGCGCCGTAACTTTATACTTTATTCGTAATCATGTTAATGTAAATGATCCGGAAGCAGTAGCTTCTGCTCTTGAACATATAGAATTGAACTTTCATTCTCAAGATTATCAGTCGCACATTACCCTTAACGGTGAAGAGGTGTCTGAAGAAATCAGACAAATGCCAGTTTCTGAAACGGTAAGTGAGGTTTCAGCAAATAAGCGTGTGCGCAAGGAAATGGTAAGGCAGCAACAACGGATGGGAAAATCCAAAAACATAGTGATGGATGGTCGTGATATTGGTACAACTGTGTTTCCTGATGCCCCGGTTAAATTTTTCATGACTGCTGATCCTAAAATAAGAGCAGAACGTCGTTATAAGGAGTTAAAGAGCAAAGGTGATACGACTACTAGTCTGGAAGATGTTTTTGAGAATCTTGCACATAGGGATTATGCTGATACTACTCGTGAGGAAAGTCCACTAACCAGGGCTGATGATGCGATTATCTTAGATAACACCGAGCTTACAGAAGCAGAGCAGCTTGATTTTGCACTGGATATGGTGCATCAGCAGTTGCCTTAAATCTTGTTTAATTATTTCAGACGCGATCGCAATTTGCGATCACCCGTTAGCATATGCTTTTACGCCATGCGTAAGGTTTTGATCTTCCGAAATACTTTCTAGAAGGTATCGCATTCTGTTATACCCCAACTTCAATCTTCTTATTGCTCGATATAAATATTAAGCTCAAAAAAAGAGCTTAATTTCTGCGCATGCGCTTTTACGACTCGCCTCCTATTTCTCTGCAATTATTTAGTTACAATAACAAGCATAACCTAAACATTACATTCCTATGTTTTAATCTAAATACTGGATTAATACTTTTGTTTAACAATTTTGTCAAACTCATTTTAATGACCAATAGAGATACCGGTACTGAGCAGTTAATTAAGAATACGGCGAAGCACCTATTTTTTGCCGAAGGTAAGTTTCACGCTACTACACAAGAGATCGCAGATGCTGCAGGCGTGAATCGTACGCTTGTAAATTATTACTTCCGATCACGGGATGCCTTATTCGACCAGGTATTTAATGAAGCCCAGGAAGCCTTTTTAAAGATGATCGACGAGGTAATGGACGCTCCTGTCCCATTTAAGCAAAAGATAGAGAACCTCATTTCGATGTTCCTTCAAGAAGCCATGCATTTCCCATACCGCGAGCTGTTTATCATTACTGAAATGAATAGACACGATATCATCAGTGCAAAAAAATCAAGGGCTCAAAAGGCAAATGCTTTTTTAGAAGAGATACAACGGGAAATGGACAAAGGAACGATAAAAGCCATGAACCCAAGACATTTCACCATTAATCTTTTCTCTTTAATGGCTTACCCATTGGTTACTGCCCCCCTAAATAAAATTTTATTTGGCATGAATGATGAAGAATATACCGCCTTGATGGAAGAACGCAAACAATTAATTTTTGAACTAATATTCCCTTAAATACTACAATATATAAATATGAAAACTAGAATCCACTCTCTTTACCTACTACTTCCTGCATTGCTGATTATCGCTTCATGTGGAAATGGCGATCAAAAAAAGGCCGGGCCTCCCGCCCCTCAGGTACAATCATATCCTGTTGTAGCTTTAGCTGCTCAATCTACTTCATTAGAGACAGACTATCCTGCAACATTAGAAGGAATTCAGAATGTAGATATCAGACCAAAAGTTGACGGCTTTATCGAAAAAATATTCGTTGATGAGGGGGCTACTGTTAAGAAAGGTCAGCCGCTTTTTAACATCAATGCGCCACAATACGAGCAGCAAGTTAGAACTGCATCTGCAGCAATAAGCAGTGCTGAAGCCGATGTAAACGCAGCACAACTACAAGTGAATAAAACAAAACCACTGGTAGAGAAAGACATCATCAGTAAGTACGACCTTGATGCAGCTATGCTAACCCTGCAAAGCAGAAAAGCGGCATTGGCACAAGCTAAAGCCGAACTGGTAAATGCAAAAGTAAACCTAGGCTATACCCACATTACTAGCCCTGTTGATGGAGTAATAGGAAGCATTCCTTTTAAAACTGGAAGTTTGGTAAGCAGTACTAGTGCCAGCCCGTTAACAACAGTCTCAAACATCTCTAAAGTATATGCTTATTTCTCTTTAAATGAGAAGCAGCTTTTAGACTTTTCTCGTCAATACAAAGGCACAAGCCTGGAAGCAAAGCTGAAAAACATCCCAGCAGTTTCATTGGTACTGGCCGATGGAACAACTTATGCTGAAAACGGCAAAGTGCAATCTATAAACGGATTGATCAACACAGGGACAGGTTCTGCAAGCTTAAGAGCTACATTTCCAAACCCAATAAATCTTTTAAGAAGCGGAGCAAGTGCATCTGTACGCATCCCTCAACATTTGGAAAACGCAATTCTTATCCCTCAAAAATCTACTATCGATTTACAGGGTAAAAAATTCGTGTACGTACTGGATGAAAAAGGACTGGTTAAAAACACAGAAATTGAAGTAATGGAATTGACAAAAGGTAATTTCTATGTAGTAACCAAAGGCCTGAAAGTTGGCGATAAAATCGTACTAGAAGGCTTCCAATCTCTAAAAGACGGTTCGGAAATTAAACCTGAAGAGAAAAATGCAGACTCAGTTTATGCTGACCTTAACAATAAATAATCTGGTTTTTATAACCTGCTGAAATAGAATATATGTTTAAGAAATTCATAGAAAGACCAGTTTTATCAACGGTAATATCCATTATCATTGTAATACTAGGGGTATTGGGTTTAATCACCCTGCCAGTATCCCAATATCCTGAAATTGCACCACCAACAGTACAGGTATCAGCCTCCTATCAGGGTGCCAATGCCGATGTGGTACTGAATAGTGTGGTTATCCCGCTGGAAGAGCAGATTAACGGTGTTGAAGACATGACTTACATGACCTCATCTGCAAGTAACGATGGTACAGCTACCATCACCATCAACTTTAAACTGGGCACAAATCCCGATCTGGCAGCGGTAAACGTGCAGAATAGGGTAGCTAGGGCAAGTAGCTTATTACCTGCAGAGGTAACCCGTTCAGGTGTAGTCACTGCAAAACGTCAGGCCAGTAATGTACTGATCTTTGGTATTTATAGCGACAGTGCTTCTTACGACCAGAAGTTTTTACAGAATTATGCCAACATCAACTTGATTCCGCAAATCAAGCGTGTTAACGGAGTTGGTGATGCGACAGCATTTGGATTAATGGATTACTCGATGAGAATCTGGCTTAAACCAGATGTAATGGCCACTTACGGATTAGTTCCTAATGATGTAAGTCTAGCCCTTGCAGAGCAAAATGTTGAAGCTGCTCCGGGTCAGTTTGGAGAACAAGGTGACCAATCGTTCCAATACACCTTAAAATACTCGGGACGTTTAAAAAATGAAGTTGAATTTAGCAACATCATTATCAAAACAGCAGAAAATGGTCAAATACTAAGATTAAAAGACATTGCCAGAATTGAATTAGGTGCACAAAGTTACGCTAGTACAGTGCGCTTTAATGGCAAACCTGCATTGGGTATTGCCATTAACCAAACAGCTGGTTCAAACGCAAAAGATGTAATCGAAGGTTCGATAAAAATTCTGGACCAGGCATCGCTCACCTTTCCTAAAGGCGTATACTATACCTCATTGGTAAACGTGAACGACTTCCTTGATGCATCCATCGAAAAGGTAATTCACACCCTAATCGAGGCATTTATCCTGGTTTTCATTGTTGTATTTATTTTCCTTCAGGATTTCCGTTCGACCTTAATCCCAGCCATCAGTGTACCGGTTGCTATTTTAGGTACTTTCTTCTTCCTTAGTTTATTTGGATTTACGATTAACCTACTTACGCTTTTCGCATTAGTATTGGCTATTGGTATTGTGGTGGATGATGCCATTGTGGTCGTAGAGGCCGTTCACGCCAAACTCGATCATGGATACAAGTCGGCAAAAAAAGCGACTATTGATGCAATGGAAGACATTACAGGGGCCATTATTTCCATTACACTGGTTATGGCAGCCGTATTTATTCCGGTAAGTTTTATTCAAGGTTCATCAGGTGTATTCTATAAGCAGTTTGGTTTAACCCTGGCCATTGCCATTATCCTTTCGGCAATCAATGCCTTAACGTTAAGTCCGGCTCTTTGTGCTTTGCTATTGAAACCTCATGCCGATGATCATGGCAAGAAAAAGAACTTCATGCAGCGTTTTTATGCCGCATTTAATACTTCTTTTGATACCATGACCAACAGATACAAGCGTTCTGTAAGCTTTTTAGCAAGAAGGAAATGGCTTGCTGGTGCAGGACTTGCCTTGTTTACGGTTGTTTTGATCTGGACAATGAACACCACGCCAAAAGGTTTCGTACCTAACGAGGATTTGGGTACCATTATGTCCGATATTTCACTACCTCCAGCTACCTCACTAGAGCAAACTGCCATAGTGATTAAACAAATTGACAGCATTGCCCATACCATCCCAGAGATTAAAAACTCTTTGACAGTAGTTGGTCGAAGCATGATTAGTGGTTCGGGAAGTTCGTACGGTATGGTAATTGGAAAACTATTACCTTGGAATGAACGTAAACGTGATGTAAAAGCAATTATTGGTGAATTATTTGCCAAAACTGCCAACATCAAAGGTGCTAGAGTGATCTTCTTTGCCCCTCCTACTATTCAAGGATTTGGTACCAGTGGTGGTTTTGAATTCCAGTTACAAGATAAAACGGGTGGTGACATCAATAAATTCAATACCGTTGGAAACGAATTCCTGGCCGCATTAAGCAAAAGACCTGAAATTCAATATGCCTCAACATCATTTAACCCTAATTTCCCTCAATACCAAATTGACGTAAATGTAGCTACAGTAAAACAAGCTGGGCTAAGTGTTAGTGATGTATTGGCTACATTGCAAGGTTACTATGGTGGTGTTTATGCATCCAACTTTAACAAATACGGAAAACAGTACCGTGTAATGTACCAGGCTGATGCGCCTTACCGTGCTAATCAGGAAACATTAAACAATATATACGTTAGAAATTCAAGTGGTAAAATGGCTCCTATCAGCAATTTCATCACCTTGAAAAAGGTTTACGGACCACAAGCGATATCACGTTTCAACCTATTTACTTCTATTGCAGTAACAGGAAGTCCGAATCCAGGATACAGTTCAGGTGACGCGCTAAAGGCAGTACAAGAAGAAGCAGCTATCCACTTACCTAGTGGATTTGGATACGAGTTTTCTGGTTTATCACGTGAAGAGATGTCGAGCGGTAGTCAGACCATATACATTTTCTTGCTTTGCGTAATATTCGTTTACTTCCTACTTTGCGCGCAATACGAAAGCTATATACTACCATTAGCAGTACTGATTTCATTGCCGATTGGTTTAGCAGGCGTATTTATATTCGATAAAATATTTGGCGTAGATAACAACATCTATACACAGATCACGCTGATCATGCTGGTAGGTTTACTCGCCAAAAATGCCATTTTGATTGTGGAGTTTGCTGTTGATAGACGAAGAAAAGGAATGAGCATTGTAAGTGCGGCCATTAGCGGCGCGACAGCTCGTTTACGTCCAATCCTTATGACCTCTTTCGCTTTTATCCTGGGACTATTGCCATTGATGCTATCGACCGGAGTAGGTGCGGCAGGTAATAAATCAATTGGTACAGGAGCTGTAGGTGGTATGCTTATCGGAACCATATTCGGGATATTTGTAATCCCTACCTTATTCATCGTGTTCCAAAGTCTACAAGAAAGAGTAAGTAACAAATCGCCTTTTGATGAAGGATATGGCCCAGTACAGGAAACCATTGCATTTCCTGAAGTAGACACCCGCGAACATTAATTTAAAGAACATGAACACCAGATATCATAAATATTATTTCATCATCGGCTTTTCCGTACTGACCTTATCGGCCTGTGTAACGAAGAAGTACGAACGCCCGGCCGTAATCAGCAATGATCTATACCGCGGCAATACCAGTACAGACAGCACTACAATTGCGAATCTGCAATGGAAAACGCTATTTGTGGATGCAGGATTGCAATCCCTTATTGAAGAAGGCATAGGCGGAAACCTTGACCTGAAACAGGCCATTGAAAGAATTAAAATAGCTGAAGCTACGCTACTGCAAAGTAGAGCAGCTTTATTGCCAAGTTTAACCGCCGATGTTTCGGTAACGGATGCTAAGCAATCAAGAGCAGCATTAAACTTTCCTCCAGGCATCAACATCAATACTGAAACTCAAACTTATAAAGCCCAGCTAAGTACAAGCTGGGAAGCTGACATTTGGGGTAAACTAAGCAGTGCAAAACGCTCTGCTTATGCTTCTTTATTGCAAAGCGATGCAGCAAAAAGAGCGGTACAGACTCAGCTTATTGCCAATATAGCCAACGGTTACTACAACTTGCTGGCACTGGATAAGCAATTATCTATTACTGAGCAAACCGTCAAAATCAGAGAAAAGGATGTAGAAACCATGAAATCCTTAAAAGAAGGTGCAGTGGTAAATGGTGCAGCAGTAGTACAAAGTGAGGCCAATTTATATGCCGCACAAGTAACACTTCCGGATTTAAAAAGAAGCATCAGAGAAACTGAAAACGCATTGAGCATCCTTTTAGGAAGAGGCCCGGGAAAGATAGACCGTTCTACACTTGATCAGCAGACTACCTATAGCAATTTACAAACTGGCGTATCAGCACAATTGTTGCAGAACAGACCTGATGTACAAGCAGCAGAATTTGCTTTCAGAGCTGCATTTGAGAATAAAAATGTAGCCAAAGCATATTTCTACCCTGCTTTAACCTTAACTGCAAATGCTGGTTTATCTAGCTTAAGCTTAAAAAACTTTTTCGACAATTCGCTATTCTACAATTTAATTGGTGGTATTACCCAACCGATTTTTAATAAAGGTCAGAACAAGGCCCGTTTAAAAACAGCGCAGGCACAGCAACAAATCGCATTTTACAGCTTCCAACAAACCTTATTAACAGGTGGACAAGAAGTATCTGATGCCCTATTTGCTTACCAGACAGCGGCTCAAAAAGAAACGACAAGAGCAAAACAGGTTGCCTCTTTAACTAAAGCAGTTGATTTTACGAAAGAATTGTTGCGCTACAGTTCGGCAACAAACTATACTGACGTATTGACATCTGAACAAAGTTTATTGGCAGCTCAGCTTAGCAGCATCAACGACAGACTTCAAAAATTACAGTCTGTGGTTAATTTATATAGAGCATTAGGTGGCGGTTGGAAATAATAGAATAACAAAATCTAAATAACCAGAAACAGAAAGGTATGCGATGGAGAAATCGTATACCTTTTCTTTTATCAGTTCTTTTTACCTAGCTTCATCTTCTAATACGATTAAGCTTTATTTTATCCAATGAACATCCTGATAGTTGAAGACGAAAAAACACTGGGTTTAGAAATAGCCGAATTTCTGGGCAAAGAAGGTTACACCATTGAGCATGCCTGGAAAAAATCATCTGCTGAAGAGAAAATCTTTGTCAACACCTACGATTTTATCCTACTAGATCTTAGCTTACCCGGTGGCGATGGTTTTGAGCTTTTGCACCAGCTAAAGAAAATACCAGGACGGGAAGATGCAGTTATAATACTCACTGCCCGCGGTGATGTGGACGATCGCATTAAAGGTCTGGAAGCCGGCGCAGACGATTATCTACCAAAGCCTTTTTCCTTAACAGAACTTTTGGCCAGAATGCACGCCATCATCCGCCGTAAACATAAGCTGGTGATGAATGAAGTAAACGTTCATGGTTTTACACTGGATATCAAAAATCATAAAGTGAGTTTTAATGGAGAGCGCATTAATCTAACCAACAAAGAATTTGAGATTTTTAATTACCTAATATTGAGCAAAAACAGGGTTATATCAAGAGTAAATCTTACTGAGCATGTTTGGGGGGATATTCTGGAGGTAAACTCTGACTCTAACTTTGTGGATGTTCACGTAAAAAACCTACGTAAAAAACTAGCTGCACATGCTCCAATAGATTGGTTTGAAACCGTTAGAAGCATAGGTTACCGCATTAATTTTTAAAAAATAAAAGCTAAGTTTTATACAAGCAATCCCCATATGAAATTACAATTCAAACTTGCTTTATACAACACCCTAACCAAAATCGCCATTATTACCATATTGGGCATCCTGATATTGGTCTCTATCAACCACATCTCGATAAACCACATCCAAAGGCGGTTACTACAAAAAAAGGTCAGACTCATTTCCAATCTTTCCAACATAGAGATAAATGACCTGCTCTCCCAAAAAACATTTACAGACTACAACCTCTTGCGTGAGGAATACATCATTCTTAAGGAAATAAAAAAAGAGGATCACCCCATAAAGCAGAAATTTATACAGGAAATACGCAGTATTGAAGGGACACAAGAGGACTTTCAAATCCTGATTACTGACTTTAGCTACGAAGGAAAAAGCTATAGACTCGAACTTGGTGAAACCATGTCAACCTTAGCCCAATTGGAACGTACTATTTCCATGTTTACTTTTGGGATCTTGATTGCAGCCGTTATCCTTACCTTAATTATTGATCTCGGCTTTATGCAGTTTTTGCTTGCCCCTTTCTACCAAATCATTGATCAAAAGCTGAACAAGGTAAACGACCCCATTAATTTTAATTATCAACCTGTAAAGACAAGTACAGACGATTTTAAAATACTGGATCGGAGCATCAGTGTGCTGATGAATAAAATTGCGACACTTTTCCTTACCGAAAAAGAGTTTATCGCTAATGTATCACACGAGCTGCTTACCCCTATTTCCATCCTCAATACCAGGCTCGAAAACCTGTTAAATGATGAGCAACTAAGTCCCGAAGGGGAAAATAAACTATTTGCCTGTTTAAAAACATTGAACCGCCTAAAAGCAATAATAAACAGCTTGTTGTTAATTTCGAAGGTCGAGAACCAACAGTATGGGAAAACAGATATCATCTCGGTAAAACATACTGTAGAAGAAGTACATGAAGAACTGGAACATCGACTGCTCATGATGAAGCTTAAAATGCACATCGATCTGCGTGATGATTACAGCTTCACTGGAAATAGGTCACTCTTTCATACGCTGTTGATGAATTTAATCAACAATGCGATAAAATATAATAAGCCATCAGGCTCCGTAAATATCTATAGCGAACCTTCTGCCGAAGGTTACACCCTTGTAATTGCTGATACCGGTCTTGGAATGGATCCTGAGGTAGTCCAAAATGCCTTCATTCGTTTTGAAAAACTTCAATCAGAAAAAGAAGATAGCCACGGATTGGGTTTGGCGATCGTAAGAAGTATCGCTGCTTTTCACGACATCAAGGTTGATATAAGTTCAGAAAAGGGCCAGGGAACACAGGTACGCATTATTTTCCCAAACTGAATTGTTCTTCATCAAATCTTCATTTAGTGTGTGCAACTTTGATATAACAAAAAACACTAAATAAATTATAACATGAAAAGAACAATTTTAGCGCTAGCATTAGTTGCAACAACTTTCGGCGCATTCGCACAAAACACTACTCCAGCTGCCAAAACTGCAACTGCTACAACTGCAACTGCTAAACCTAAGCACAAAAAAGCAGCTAAAAAAGCTGTTGCCGCACCTGCGACTGCTAAAGCTGAAGTAAAACCAGTAGAAGCTAAAAAAGCTGGCAAATAGTAATTCGTTAAGTTTTTAGTAAAGGCCATCTGTTCCATCACAGATGGCCTTTCTTTTTTTCAATGTGCACATCCTTCCCTTTGCTTCTAGTCAAAAGCAATTTAATTCACAGTATATTAACGGAGATTACCCGGACACTACTCGGCTCCACCCGAGTAATGTCCGGGTAATCTCCGGGTAATGTCCGGGAATAAGCCGCTTAAGTAGAATTACCTACAAGGCAAGGCCAACATTTTAAGTTTTAATGCTTCAGTTTTTCTTTTTCATATAGAAAACTGGTATATCCAATAAGCCCAAATCTATCCAACAACGCTTGTTAACTAGAATAATTCTAAATAAATTTTGTTTATAAAAAAATAGATGCAATATTTGCCTTAAAATAGAATTAATCTAAATAAGCATATGAATAAACTTCGACTACTGAATTTAATAACACTGCTCTCTCTCTTCTCCATTGCAGCTATTGCCCAACAAGGCAACAGCATAAAAGGAAAAGTATTAACAGCGGACGGACAAGCAGCAGCTTATGTTAGTGTAGGATTAAAGGGAAAAGGGATTGCGGTAACTACAGATGACAAAGGCGAGTATAGTTTCATAAAAATAAAGGATGGCCATTACACCATTCGGGTTTCTGCCATAGGTTTAAAAAGTGCCGAAAAGACAGTAACTGTTTCAGGCAATCAGATCGTTAATGTAAATTTCAGTTTATTAGAAAGTGCCGATCAATTAAAAGAGGTAGTAGTTTCGGGTAATAAAAAGAAATATAAAGTCGACGCCCCTTCTTCTTCCTTAAGATTAGATGCACCACTATTAGAAGTACCACAAAATATTCAGATCATTACTTCTGCTACACTTGCCGATCAGCAAATTACCAGTATGAGTGACGGTGTAATCAGAAATGTAAGTGGCATAACCAGATTAGAGCATTGGGGCGATATTTATACCCGCGTAAATACGCGTGGTGCAAGGGCTGCCGCTTTTAGAAATGGGATAAACTTAACATCTGATTGGGGACCTCTTACAGAAGATATGAGCTTTGTAGACCATATTGAATTTGTGAAAGGTCCATCTGGCTTTATGATGTCTAATGGTGAACCAAGTGGCATTTACAATGTGGTAACTAAAAAACCTACCGGAAAAGATTTTAATGGAGAAGCCTCTTTTACATTAGGTAGTTATGATATGTACCGCAGCACACTTGATTTGGATGGTAAACTAAATAAATCTGGCAAACTTTTGTACAGATTAAACTTAATGGGACAAACTAAAAACTCACATCGTCCTTACGAATATAATGATCGTTATAGCATTGCGCCTGTGATTAGTTATCAAATTGATGATCAAACCTTGTTAACGGCTGAGTACAATTATCAGCATGTTAAATTATCTGACCTCGGATCTGCTTATGTTTTTGCACCCGACGGCTATGCTACCCTACCAAGAAACTTTACCATGTCTGAACCCGGTTTAGACCCAAACATTGCCAAAGAGCATAGCTTGTTTCTAAACATGCAACACCATTTTAATGCCAATTGGAAACTTACAGCGCAATTGGCCTACGTAAATTTCAATCAAAAGTCGACTGATATATGGCCCTCATCTGTAGCAGCCAATGGCGATGTAATTCGTGATCTTTATCTTTTTGATGCCGCGTTGAACTATAAATTTGGTCAGGTATTTTTAAATGGTAACGCCACCACGGGAAGTATTAATCATCGCATTTTGGTGGGTTTAGATGTAGGTGATAAGGAACGTTATTATGATTTTGGACAATCATTCGCACTTGATAATGCAACTAAACCCTTTAACATTTACAATCCAGTATATGGTGCCCCTATTAATGGCATACCACAATTTGATCGCAGCAAAAGTTTATATCAAAGAGGTGCAAATAGTCGCGTAAACCAATCCTATACGGGCCTATACTTACAAGATGAGCTTGGTTTTCTGGAAAACAAGATCCGTTTAACTCTTGCAGGAAGGTATACCCTAGTAAAACAATCTGAATATGGTTCTGATACAGACGACAAAAAATTCACCCCACGAGTTGGCTTAAGTGTCTCTATTGATGATCAAACTTCTGTATATGGCTTGTATGATCAAACTTTCATTCCACAAACTGGCTCCATTAAAAGTGGGGAACAGCCTAAACCAATTACAGGTAACAACCTTGAATTTGGAATAAAAAAAGATTGGTTTGATGGTCGTTGGAACACAACCATTGCTGCATACCGTATTCTTAAAAACAATGAATTATCACCCGATCCAACCAGCACACCTGCTGCCCCATTCTCTTTGCAGCTGGGACAAAGCACAACAAAAGGTATTGAGTTTGACCTCCGTGGGGAGATTTTGCCTGGATTAAACCTCATAGCCAATTATGCGCTTACAGATTCGAGAGTAAGTAAAGAAACCGAGGTTTATGGAGAGATCATTCCGATTGGAACTAAAATAACAGGATATGCTAAACACAATGCCAATGCATGGTTAAGCTATACAATTCAAAAAGGAGAATTGAAAGGAGCCGGAATATCTGGTGGTTTCAGTTATCTCGCCGACCGTAGTACCTGGTCATGGGGCGGTTCCGGAAGTCAGGAATTGCCTAGCTACTTTAAACTGGATGGCGGAGTCTTTTGGGAAAAGGATAAAATACGTTTAACGGCAAATGTATTTAACATTCTAGACAAGTACCTTTATAGTGGCGCTTCTTATGGAGATTACTATTACTGGCAAAGCGATCCTCCAAGAAATTACAGACTAAGCATTGCTTACAAATTTTAATAGTAGCAATGGTGAGTAAAAAGAAAAATAGGTTCAAATATTGGACCGGACAAGTACACTTATGGCTCGGATTAACATCCGGGCTATTTGTGTGTTTTTTAGGGATCACCGGCTGCATATTAGCCTTTGAACGTGAAATTGAAAACATCACACAACCTTATCGTTTTGCTAGAGTAGAGCAACATGCTTTGCTGGCTCCCTCCTTGCTTAAAAAGATTGCTGATGCGGAATTGCCCGGTAAGCATGCCCATAGTGTAGGGTATCAACAAGGAAAAGCCTCTCAAGTTGTTTATTTCGCTGAAAACCCTTCGTATTACTGGATTGTCTTTTTGAACCCTTATACCGGTAAGGTACTAAAGGTTAAAAACATGGATGATGACTTTTTCAGGATTATGATTATGGGGCATTATTACCTATGGCTTCCACCAAATATAGGGCAACCCATTCTGGCTTCAGCTACCTTAATGTTTCTGTGCTTGCTCATTTCTGGACTGATATTATGGTGGCCAAAAAACAAAGCGGCTAGTAAAAAAAGATTCAGCATTAAGTGGAACGCAAAATGGAAACGGGTAAATTATGACTTACATAATGTACTGGGTTTTTACATGACCTGGATTCTCATTTTTATTGCTATAACTGGTTTGGTAATGGGCTTTCAATGGTTTGCAAAATCTGTTTACTGGCTTTCCTCTGGAGGCGACCAAATGAAACCATTTGCAGAAAGTTATTCGGACACCACTTCAGTAAACTTGGCTATAAGTAAGAAACCAGCCATAGACATTCTATGGGCACAAACTTTAAACAACTTACCTGGCTATACAGGCGGTATTGAAGTTCATGTTCCTGAAAATGCTAAGTCGGCTATAGAAGTAGCGCTAAATCCAGATACGGATACTTATTGGAAAGCTGATTATCTCTACTATGATCAATACAGTTTAAAAGAAATGGAAGTAACGCATAGCTATGGTAAATTGGCAAATGCGAGTATGGCAGATAAAATAACAAGGATGAACTATGACATTCATGTTGGAGCTATTGTAGGTTTACCGGGCAAGATAGCAGCCTTTCTTGCTAGTTTAATTGCGGCAAGTTTACCCATCACAGGTTTCATGATTTGGCGTGGTCGTAAAAGAAAAAAAGCAGCTCAGGTTTAAGCAATTACGAATTTCAAAACCAAAGGACATTCTTTTTTATTTTATATTTTTTCTAATTTGCATTCTCCCCAATCGAAAAAATAATGACACAAGTAGCTTTGTTATTAACCAATAGATACCGCTTGTTAAGTGTGGCAGCGATATTAGATGTATTTGATACAGTAAACAGCTATTATGAAGCCAATGGTGAAGAACCGTTGTTTAAACTAAATGTGCTTTATGCCGAAAATAGCAACAACCAGATTCCTGTATTTGACAACCATATCCCTCAACCATTAAAATCAGTGAACGAGCATGACCTGGTGCTTATACCAGCTTTTGCTTCATCTGATTTAGCTGTTGCAATCCAGGAAAACCTTGAGTTTTTACCTTGGTTGCGCAAACAACATCAGAACGGAGTTGAAATTGCTTCATTTTGTACAGGAGCTTTTTTACTTGGCGCAAGTGGCTTATTAAATGGGAAAAGTGCTACTACGCATATCCATGCCAGTACCTCATTTGCGGCTAGCTACCCTGATGTATTTTTAAGAGCAAACGAAGTAGTTACTTGCGATCATGGTATATATACCAGTGGTGGTGCGACCAGTACCTTTCATTTATTGCTAAGACTGATTCATAACTATGGCAATAGAGAAATTGCGGTAAGAATGGCTAAAGTGTTTGCTATAGATATGAACCGTGGACAACAAAGCTATTTTGGTACTTTCATTCCATCCAAAGATCATGGTGATGAGCTGGTTACACAAACGCAACTTTGCATCGAAAACCTATACAATAAGGCTGCTACCGTTGATGATATACTTCAACAAATACCAGCAAGCAGACGAAACATTGAACGCAGGTTTAAAATGGCAACTGGAAATACGATGATCGAGTATTTGCAGAAAACAAGAATAGAAGTAGCAAAGAAGCTATTGGAACAAACCAACCAAAGTATCCTTGAGATCATGCTAAACTCTGGTTATAACGACCTAAAAGCATTTAGACAGCTTTTTAAGAAAAGCTCGGGAATGACTCCTAAAGACTACCGCGATAAATTTAAAGCGCGGGTTGCATAGCTTTCTTCTCGCTAGCCTTAATCTTGGCTTTAGCCTTGTTTTTCTTTTTAAGTTTATTTAGCCAAATGATCGTGCCGGTAATAGGCAAACTAGTGGCGATTAAGCAAGCGAAGAAATAGATAATTTTGGTAAACATGCCATATACATCACCCAGGTGTAATGCTTTTATTGAGCCCGAAACACGCTCATTGAAAGGTTTATCCTTAAAGACTTCAATCTTTAATACAGAGGCCGTATACTGATCAAGCAGCAACTTATCCCCTGCTGATGGCGCAAAGAAACCCGTTTGATTTTTTGTAATTGCAATAACAGAAGTTGAATCTTTTGGCAAATTAACACTGTAATCACCTTTGTAATGTAGTACACGATCTGCTGCCTGGATATAATCAGTAATACTTAATGGTTTAATCGCGGCTAAAGTCAATTTTGATTCGGGATCTTTTGGTGCTTCAAAGTCTTCAGGCTGATACGTACCTAATGTTTTTTTTAGGGCTTCACGATACCATGGGAAGGACCATTGTGGGCCAGTGATTCCCATTAAAAAAAGGAAAATACAAGCGTAAAAACCCAGACTATTGTGTAGATCATGGTTTTTTCTTTTCCAACTACCACTCCATTTAACTTTCAGACCTTGTTTCCAAGCTCTGATCTTTTGAGGAAACCAGATCACCATCCCAGTAATTACACCAAGAGTGAACAATATAGTTGCCGTACCGGAAATATAACTACCCAGTTTACGGTTTTCTAATTCGCCAATTAAAGGTTTCTCTATTTTATCTAACAACAACCAACGGTGTAAACTAAACATCGTTTGCATAAAAGATGCAGTAGCAGTTTTAGATTCTGATATATTACCCAGTATTTCTCCTGTATATTGATTTACTGCAAATGCCGATGGGCGTTTTCCACCGCCTGGGTCTTCCTTACCCTTTTCTGGCTTCTTACCTCTTTCTCCTTTATGCTCGCTTTTTTCAGCAGCTTTGTTTTCGCCTTTTTCGCTGCCCTTTTTACCTTCTTCTTTATCTCTTAACCTTACCATAAACTGATAAGATCTATTCGGATCAGCTGATATTTTTACCGAAGCTACTTTTCCACCAGTAATAGCCTTTACCTTAGCGATCAACTCCTCCACAGGCATTGGTTTAGCACCATTGTCACTTTTCACCTTATACAATTCTGGCGAAGCCATTTCCCGTAATTCAGTATTGAATACATATAAGGTACCACTTAAACAAATCAATATGACAATGATTCCACTGGCTAAACCAATCCACAAGTGAATATCGTTAAAGAACTTACGAATGTTTTGCCAGGTTGATTTTGTTTTTTGTGCTGCCATTTCGATTTTTTTGAGGTCGCTAAAATACGATTATTTAGATACAGTCTAATTAATGGGAATAAATTTTATAATTAATTATTATTGATGGGTCCAGAATTCTGGCTATTTTTCTTCTATACCTAGCAAAAGCTGTGCAATCCTTTTACAATCTGTTCTAAATCAACAACATTTATATAAAATTTCTTTGCTGAAAAAATAATTATTATTACCTTTGCCGTCCCACACGGGAAAAGGAGATTAAATTTTAATGGCTAAAAAACAAGTAGCAGAAAAAGAACTAGAGGCTAAAACAGCCGAATTACAAGGCGCAGACGCTCGTCTGGCTGAGAAAGAAACCATTGAGTCAGAAGCTGATTCAGTGTCGATCGAACAGATCAAATCATCATTAGCAACACCAGATCAAGATTTTGACTGGGATGCAGACGACAAAGCATTCGGAAATTACACTGACGAAGACCGTAAGAAGTTTGAAGACATGTATACCGATACTTTCAATCAAATCAACCAAGGTGAAATCATCAGTGGTACTGTTGTTTCAATTAACAACAAAGACGTAGTATTAAACGTAGGATTTAAATCTGACGGTTTAGTATCAACTTCTGAGTTCCGTGATACACCTGATTTGAAAGTTGGCGACAAAGTTGACGTTTTCGTGGAAGCCCCTGAAGATGCTAACGGCCAGTTAATTTTATCTCGTAAAAGAGCTAAAACCCAAAGATCATGGGAGTCTATTAATGAGGCTCTTGATAATGACAGAATCATCAACGGATTTGTTAAAAGCCGTACTAAAGGTGGTCTTATCGTTGACATCATGGGTGTTGAAGCTTTCTTACCTGGTTCTCAAATTGACATCAAACCTATCCGCGATTACGATGTATACGTGGGTAAAACAATGGAATTCAAAGTTGTTAAGATTAACCACGAATTTAAAAACGTAGTTGTATCTCATAAAATCCTTATCGAGGATGACTTAGAAAGCCAAAAAGTTGAAATCGTATCTAAACTTGAAAAAGGTCAGGTATTAGAAGGAACTGTTAAAAACATTACTGACTTCGGTGTATTCATCGATTTAGGTGGCGTTGACGGTTTACTTCACATCACTGATATTTCTTGGGGCCGCATAGAGCATCCAAAAGAAGTATTAAGCTTAGATGAGAAAATCAATGTTGTTGTTCTTGACTTTGACGACGAGAAAAAACGTATTGCTTTAGGTTTAAAACAATTGACTCCTCACCCTTGGGAATCTTTAGATGCTAACTTAGCTGTTGGTTCTAAAGTTAAAGGTAAAATTGTTACTGTAGCTGATTACGGAGCTTTCTTAGAAATCATTCCTGGTGTTGAAGGTTTAATCCACGTTTCAGAAATGTCGTGGTCTCAAAACTTACGCAGCCCACAAGAATTCTTGAAAGTTGGCGATGAGATCGAAGCTGAAGTTTTAACTTTAGACAGAGATGATCGTAAAATGAGCTTAGGTATCAAACAATTAACTCAAGATCCTTGGCAAAATGTTGCTGAAAGATATCCTATCGGAAGCAAACATACTGCTGTAGTTAAAAATATGACTAACTTCGGTGTATTCGTTGAAATCGAAGAAGGCATCGATGGTTTAATCCATATCTCTGATCTTTCTTGGTCTAAAAAAGTTAACCACCCTAACGAATTCACTAAAGTAGGTGATACATTAGACGTAGTTGTGTTAGAATTAGACGTTGAAAGCCGCAAATTAAGCTTAGGTCACAAACAATTAGAAGAAAACCCTTGGGATACTTTTGAAACTATCTTCACATTAGATTCAATCCACCAAGGAACTGTTGTTAAAGTAACTGATAAAGGTGCTGTTATTGCTTTACCATATGGTGTAGAAGGTTTCGTACCAACTAAACACATGGCTAAAGAAGACGGTGGTACCATCAAAGCTGAAGAAACTAATGACTTCAAAATCATTGAGTTTAACAAAGATGCTAAACGTATCGTTGTTTCTCACGCCCGTATCTGGGAAGAGGCTAAAGCTGAAGCTGTTGCAGAAGAGCGTAGTGCTAAGAAAAAAGAAGCTAAAGCTTCTAGCAGTGCAGTGAAAAAAGTTAAAGATTCAGTTGAAAAATCGACATTAGGTGATTTAGGCGTGCTTGCACAATTAAAACAACAAATGGAAGGTGAAGAAAACAAAGCCAAAAAAGGCGAGTAATCTTTAAAGCTTATATATTAAAAAGCATCCCCTAACCGGGATGCTTTTTTTTTGCCCCGCATTTTTTAGTATTTTGCGGCATGATGAAATCTTTGTTAACATTCGTATTTGGTCTGCTGATTATCAATAACACAGAAGCTCAGCTGCCGGCAATCATCCCTCAACCTGTCCAGATGAGACCTGGCCTTTTCCCCCAGGATAAATTCACTATTGACAAGAATACCGTTATCCTAATTTCCGAGACTTCTTTAAGCCCCTCAGCAAAGTTCCTCGCCGATTATATATTCAAGTACTATAATTTAAAACTCAAAATAACGAATGATCTAGAGGCTGCAAAGAACGCGCACTCAATTAACCTCGTTCTTAACCAGAAACTATATACAGATATAGAGAAATATTTCGTTTCTGTATTAAAAAATCAACTCAACGCCGGGGCTTCTTCCCCACAAGGTATATTCTATGCTGTGCAAACCATTATACAGCTCTTGCCTGTAGAAACTACAGAACCCACACAACTATACATTCCTTCAATAGATATCATAGACTACCCTCGTTTTGCTTACCGAGGTATGCACCTTGATGTGAGCAGACACTTCTTTGATGTGGCCTTCATAAAAAAATATATTGACTACCTCGCCTACCATAAACTAAACAACTTTCATTGGCATTTAACGGATGATCATGGTTGGAGAATAGAGATAAAAAAACACCCTAAGCTAACCAGTATCGGTTCGTGGCGCAATGGTAGCATCATCGGCCTATATCCTGGGACAGGAAATGATGGAATAAGATATGGCGGATTTTACACCCAGGAAGAAGTTAAAGAGGTGATCAAATATGCAGCAGAGCGCTACATCAATATAATTCCTGAAATCGAAATGCCGGCACATAGCATGGCCCTATTGGCGGCCTACCCTCAGTTTGGCACCGAGCCAAATAAAAAGTATGAAGTGGCCCAGACTTGGGGAATCTTCAATAAATTCAATAATGTACTCCAACCTACCGACCAGACCTTTAAATTTCTGGAAGAAGTGCTAACAGAAGTCATGAACCTGTTTCCATCCAAATACATCCATATTGGCGGTGATGAAGGTTCGAAAATCTGGTGGAAACAATCAACAGTTTCGCAACAGATCATGAAAGCAAATGGTATAAAAGATGAAAGTGGTCTACAAAGCTATTTCATTCACCGTATAGAGAAATTTGTAAACAGTAAAGGCAAAACCATAATTGGCTGGGATGAGATCCTGGATGGTGGATTGGCTCCGAATGCCATCGTCATGAGCTGGCGCGGAGAAAAGGGCGGCATTGCCGCTGCAAAGCAAAAACATAAGGTAATCATGACACCGGAGGACATGATGTATTTTAACCATAGCCAGTTTGTGAAAGACGACTCGCTTACAGCAGCCAAATATCTGCCGCTTAAAACAGTATATGATTACGAACCAGTTCCTGCTGTATTGAATACGGAGGAAGCGAAATACATTTGGGGTGGACAAGGTAATTTATGGTCTGAGTACATTACTAATCCGGCCAAAGTGGAGTATATGCTATTCCCAAGACTGGATGCCCTGAGTGAGATTTTATGGAGCCCTAAAGAGAAAAAGAACTATACTGATTTTCAGAAAAGGCTAAAAACTCAGTTCAAAAGGTACGATCTGATGAAGGTAAATTATAGTAAACGATATTTAGTAAACTAACGAATATGTGCCCATAAATATAGGACCTTCAATTTAAATACATAACCTATTTAAGCACAAGCTGCTACAATCGCATTTTACATTTTTTTAATTTAAAAGCGTTTTTATGTATTTAGGGTTCCAATTTTTGGCTATATTTGCATAATCTTTAAGTCAATGCAAAAACGAACACTGCTAGACGGTCAAAAATTCCAGATCACAATTAAGCGACTTTGTCAACAATTAATTGAGAATCACAACGATTTTTCTAATACTGTTTTAATTGGCATACAGCCAAGAGGCAGTTACTTTGCCGATAGAGTTAAACACGAACTCTCGGAAGTCCTGAAAAAAAGCGTCATTCAAAAAGGTAATTTAGATATTACTTTCTTTAGAGACGATTTTAGAAGGAAAGACGGAATCGTTTCGGCAAACAGCAATACCATAGATTTTATTATTGAAGGCAAAAACGTAATCTTAATTGATGATGTATTGTGGACAGGGCGGACGATCCGCGCTGCACTTGATGCATTATTGGCTTACGGAAGACCGGCAAAAGTAGAGTTGATGGTGCTAATTGACAGACGCTTTTCAAGACACGTACCTATTGAGCCGGATTATATCGGGTTACAGGTAGATACGCTTTACTCGCAGCAAGTGCGGGTAAGTTGGAAAGAAACAGAAGGAGAAGACAAAGTTATCTTAATATCAGAAAGCAATAAATAATATGGCAGTAGAAAAATTATCAACCCGACATCTTTTAGGAATCAAAGATATTAACCGGAATGATATCGAATTAATCCTCGAAACTGCAGACCATTTTAAAGGTGTAATTAACCGGACCATCAAAAAGGTTCCTTCGTTAAGAGACCTCACCATTGCCAATATATTTTTTGAGAACTCTACCCGTACCAAACTTTCATTTGAGCTGGCTGAAAAACGACTTTCGGCGGATGTAGTTAATTTCGCGGCTTCCTCTTCCTCAGTAAGTAAAGGTGAAACCCTAATTGATACGGTAAACAATATCCTGGCCATGAAAGTGGACATGGTGGTGATGAGGCATCCTTATGCGGGTGCAGGCCAGTTCTTAAGCAAACACATCAAAGCCCAAATCATTAATGCAGGTGATGGTGCACACGAACATCCTACACAAGCTTTACTAGATGCCTTCTCTATCCGCCAGAGATTGGGTGATGTAGCAGGTAAGAAAGTAGTAATTGTGGGTGACATACTTCACTCAAGAGTAGCCATTTCTAATATCCTTTGTCTGCAAAAATTAGGCGCAGAGGTAATGGTATGTGGCCCTACTACCCTAATCCCTAAGCACATTGAAAGTTTAGGTGTAAAAGTAGAGCACAACTTAGTTAAAGCACTAAACTGGTGCGACGTGGCCAATATGCTACGTATACAACTGGAGCGCCAGGACATCAAGTATTTCCCTTCTTTAAGAGAATATGCCATGATGTACGGGTTAAATAAACAGATCCTCGACAACCTGGATAAAGAAATCATTGTAATGCACCCGGGCCCTATCAACAGAGGCGTGGAGATTACCAGTGATGTTGCTGACAGTAAGCAATCTATCATCCTGGAGCAGGTTGAAAATGGTGTAGCAGTACGCATGGCAGTACTGTATCTTTTAGCCGCTCAGAACGACTAAAAAAGCCTCCTTTACGCAAATTAATTTCATAGTTAGCGGATAATTTTAAAGGATCGATACGAACTTTCTTTTAAAATCGTTAAACCTGTGTTATCAACACATGTTAATTTCTTATGTTAATAAGACGCATTACTATATCTATATTAGGACCAACCATATTTGAAATCAGATGTCAAAAAAATACCTTTTTATTCCGCTACTGCTAGCAGGCGGCTTTACGGCCGGTTATGCGCAAACAAGTGTACTCGTAAACCTGAACAAGAATTACCAAAGTGGTTTGGAACTACTCGATAATGAAAAATATGTAGCTGCAGCGCAACAATTTAGATTGGTGGAGCAACAGCGACAAAAGCCAGGTACCCAACCAGAAAGCAATGCTGAGTTATCATTGCTAAAAGAAAATGCCAAGTTTTATGCTGCCGTTTGTGCTTTAGAATTAGGCAACCGGGACGCTGAAGGCTTATTTCAAAACTTCATTAAAGATTACCCCCTAAATCCAAATACAAAACTTGCGTATTTTCACGTAGGTAAATCGTACTTCTCACAAAAAAACTACGAGAAAGCACTAGAATGGTTCGAAAAAACTGACCCTTCTACCCTTTCTGGCAAACAACGATTAGAATATCAGTTTAAACAAGGCTATGCCTATTTTGAACTGAAAAACATGGAAAAAGCAGAGCCTTTGTTTGAAGCGGTGAAAAAAGAAAAATCACCTTTCCAGGAAAGTGCCACTTATTACTTTGCCTATATCAATTACCTGAACAAGGAATATAAAACTGCCTTAAGCAATTTTGAAAAACTAAAAGGCTCACCTACCTACGAAGCGAGCTACCCATATTACATCACTTCGATGTATTACCTGGACGAACGCTACGATGATGTGATTAGCTATGCTATTCCTATTTTAAAAACTTCTAAGCAGCAATACGAAGCAGAAATGTTGAGTCTGATTGCCGCTTCTTATTTTGCAAAATCTGATTATATAAACGCAGAGAAGTATTTCAAAGATTTTTACGCAAAAGATAAATCAAACAATAAGAATAACCTTTTCATCTATCAGTACGGTTATTCCTTATTTGAATTGAAAAAGTACAGTGAATCGGTCGCGATTTTAGAGAAACTGAATACTGATGATACCTACTTGCAAAGCGGGATGTATACACTAGGTCGTGCTTTCTTACAGTTGAAAAATAAAGAAAAAGCGAGAAGCGCTTTCTTTAGGGCCTCCAGACTTGATTTTGATAAGGTAGTACAGGAAGAAGCCTGGATTAATTATGCAAGGTTAAGTTATGAGCTTGAATTTAACCAGCAAGCATTAGACGCAACTCAAAATTTCTTAAAGTTGTTTCCGACCTCGCGTAAATTAAATGAGGCTAAAACACTATTAGGAGAAATCCTGTTAACCAGTAAAAATTACCAGGCTGCAATAGATATCCTAGAGCCTATTCAAAACAAATCGGAAGGGGCCAAAGAAGCTTATCAAAAAGTAACTTACTTCAGGGGTCTTGAGTTTTACAACGAAAGGGCATTCCCAAATGCATTGTCGATGTTCCTTCGCTCAGAAAAATTCCCTCAGGATGAAGAGATTCTTGCTTTAAACACTTATTGGAAAGCGGAAGCCAGTTATGAGTTGAGAAAGTTTGGTGAAGCGGTAAAACACTTTGAGACATTTTTGGATATGCCGGGCGCCAGCAAAACAGGCGTTTATAACTTCGCAAATTACGCCCTTGCCTATTCGGCTTTTGAGGATGAACGTTATGGGAAAGCAGCGACCTACTTCGAGCGCTTTTTAAGAGGTAACGATAAGGATCAGAAAACAGTAAATGATGCGACCATCAGGTTGGCAGATTCATATTTTGTGAATAAAAGCTACGGTAATGCATTAGTTAACTATAACAAAATTATAGGCAACAAATCTACTGGCGAAGATTACGCTTTGTTCCAACGTGGTATGATTCAAGGCTTGGAGAATCAAAATGATGCGAAGATCAGTACCATGCAGAGTTTGCTTCAGCAATTCCCAACTTCGAATTATGCAGATGATGCTGGTTTTGAAATGGCCTATACTTATTTCAATAAAGGCGAACTAGACAAGTCGAAATCAGATTTGATTAGTCTGGTTAGTAAATATCCCAATAGTAGTTACGTGCCACGTGCATTAGTTACCATTGGTTTGGTGCAGTACAACCAGGACCAAGATGATGCGGCGCTTGAGTCGTTTAAAAAAGTAATCAGAGACTATGCCAGTACAGAAGAGGCTAAACAGGCTTTAGAATCGATCAAAAACATTTATTTAGATAAAGGAGATTCTCAAGGTTTTATCACTTATGCCGGTACTACCCCACTGGGTAACTATTCATCGGCAGAACAAGACAACATTTTGTTCCAGGGTGCAAACAACTTATACTTAAAAGGTGATGCTAAAGGTGCTTTTGAAGCCATCAATGCTTATTTCGATAAGTTCCCTAAAGCTATACACGATAAGGAAGCTAAATTTATAAGAGCAGAATCGCTAGTTAAATTAGGTCGCCCGAATGATGCTATTCCTGATTATGAATACATTTTGAACGACTGGACTAGTGATTACACTGAACGCTCCCTGGTAAGTATTTCCAAATTATTCCTTGATCAGAAAAAATACAATGAAGCCATCGTATATCTGAAACGACTGGAAACAACGGCTGACTACAAAGTGCATTATACTTACGCCTTAAACAACTTGTTGAAAGCTTATAATGAACTAAACATGCCGGATGATGTGTTGAAGTATGTGCAACTGATTAAAGAATCGGACAAAGCCTCTGAAGAAGAGAAAAACAGTTCGGACCTATATGCTGGTAAAGCTTATTTATTAAAAGCGGATACAACACTTGCGGTAAAATCGTTTAACAACGTAGTGAGCAAAACCAAAACACTCGCTGCTGCCGAAGCAAAGTATAACCTGGCGGCTGTACAGTATGCTAAACACGAGTATAAGACATCAACTAAAACATGTTTTGATTTGATCAATAATATGCCTTCTTATGATTATTGGGTAGCTAAGGCTTTCATATTACTATCTGATAACTATGTAGCCTTAAAAGACAATTTACAGGCAAAAAGTACGCTATTGAGTATCATAGATAACTATGATGGCAAGGATGATATTGTGCCTACTGCCAAAGCTAAATTAGAAAAAATTAAATAAGACGAAGCGACATGAGATTGACGAAATTAATATATACAACCCTATTTTTTATTGCAGCAGGTACTCTAAATACTATAGCGCAAGACAAAAAAACGACAGAGAAGAAAACGGAAGAAAAGAAGACAGAAGATAAAGCAGTAACAGAGGAAATTGAAGTAGTAAGACCTTACAAACCTGTTTTAGCGGAAGCCGTTAAACTAAGAAGAAGTCCGGATTTGAACGATGTTAAAACTTATAAAGCAAAATTCAATTACAGCTTAACTGATAGAAAGCTTGAGCTAAACTCTGACATCAATAAACTACAAGCACAACAATTAGCAGCAGAGAAAGAAACCGAGCTGATTAACAATTACGTTAAAGGTGGGTTTGGTAGTGCATCAACCACGTTAGCCGAAGCTTATGTCAACATCGGCAGAGATGAGGCTTTGCAGGCTGGCGCGTTTTTTAGACATTTCGGACAATCGGGAAGTTTAAATAAACAAAGTGCAAACCAGCAACAGCTTAGTGCTTTTGGTAGAAGCATTGGCGATTTAGTAACTTTAAGTGGTCGACTAAACTTTCAAAGAAACGGATTATACTTTTATGGGATTGACAAAGCCAACCCTACTTTAAATCCTAATCCGGAACAGCAGGCATTGAGCTTCCTTGAAGCTGAAGGTGAACTGGTAAATAAATTCAACAATGACCCTGATGCCTTAAGTTACGCAGCTAAATTAAACGGATACGTTTGGAGCGATAAATTCGACGCAAAAGAGAGTTCAATCGTATTAAATGGTTACCTGAACAAACGCATCAGCAGTTTAAATTTGGGACTTGCTGCCTCAGCAGAATTTGGCAAAACAAAGGATGCACTGACTAGTGTTGGTAATAACCTACTAAGGCTAAACCCATATATTAGGTTACAGACCAATGGCGTTAAAATTAATGCAGGAATTAATTTTGTACAGGAATTTGGAGCCGTCTCTTCTACCAGAATATTCCCTGCAGTAACTGCAGATTTTACATTGATACCTGATTACTTAGAAATTTTTGGAGAAGTGAAAGGTGATGTAAATCGTAATTCATTGAAACAATTAACAGATGAGAATCCATTTTTAAATAGCAATATCGCAATCAAAAACTCCATTGAAAAACTAAGCATCAGTGGTGGTATCAAAGGAACAGGTGGTCCAGGATTTGGCTACAAAGCGAGATTCTATCACAAACGAATCGAAGATATGCCTTTGTTTGTAAACAACTTTGCCAGCTTCAACAAGTTTGATGTGATCTACGATTTTGGCACCATGAAATTAACAGGTATTGAAGGTGAATTATCGATACAGGTGAGTGATGCCTTAAAGTGGACAGGTAAACTAAATTTTGAGGATTACAAGCCTGCAGCGGAAACACAAAGCTGGTTTAAACCTCAATTGCGTTTAAGTTCCGATTTAATGTATGCCATTACTAAAAAAATCACTTTAAATGCTGCTGTTGCCCTTCAGGATGAAAGCAAAGCTAAAGTTTACACTGCTGCTCCTGCTAGCCCTTACCTCATTCCTGACTTAGCAAATGAAACTGTAGTTACAGTAAAAGGCTTCGTAGACCTTGGTGTAGGAGCAACTTATAAGATCAACAACAAGTTTTCGGCTTTTGGTAGAGTGAATAATTTACTGAACACCAAGTACAGCAAATATTTACATTATGAGGCAATTGGCTTGAATATATTTGGTGGTGTTGCCTATTCGTTCTAATGCATTTCAATTAATAATTGCTTGGTACGGAATTAAAATTTAATTTTACCAGAATGGATATCTTATCATACCTGACAACGCTTATAAAAACCCACAAAGAAGTGGGAATTCCCGGATTGGGAACCATTTATAAAAGGAAATCTCCTGGGAGGTATGATATTGATACGCACTCGTTTTTGCCACCAAGCTATTCGTTGAGCTTTACTTCTGATTTAAAGGAGCAAACTCTCCTCACTAATTTGATCAGTAAGCAAAAGAATATATCCGTAGATGCTGCAACATATTTTGTCGAACAATTTGCTCAGAATATACTTGATGAGCTTTCTGGTCATCAGGAGTCTGATTTTGGTGATTTGGGTACCTTTTCAACTACAACAGGTAGTTTAACTTTTATCCCTAAACAGGAAAGCAATCTGGGCTTTGATTTTTACGGATTGCCGACCTTAAAGGCCGAGCTGAATACAGAGAAAGAAGACGTGCCTTTGCAAACAGCAGAATTACCAATAGAGGAAGAACAACAGCACGTACCTGAAGCGCAATTGGATCTGGAAAATAACAATGCTGATCTAAGTGATGGAAGTATTGATGAAGAAGAACCCTTAGCTTCCCCTCCTACTGATGATGTATTGATTTCTCATTTAGACAGTACAGAATTACCTGAACAGGAGGAAGAAATTGTGCAGGAGCAAGAAATTGTGGCGGAACAAGACGAGCAACCTGTGTATGAGGAAATAGCTGAAGTTGTTGCCATACCTGAGCCTGTAACTAAGCCTGAAGTGCCAGAAGAAAAGCCAGCAATGATTATAGAAACTCCTGAAACTTTACATGAAGCTGAAATTAAGGAACCTGTTGCTGTTATTGAAACCGTTGAACCAAAAGGAGCTGGCCATTTTGAATTAGATTATACTGATCCTGAAAAATTGGGAATGCCAGCCTATCTGAAAGTAATCATTGCCCTGGTTAGCATTATCGTACTTGCTGGAGTTATTTATTTGGCAAAGCCTGAGTTGTTTGATAGCATTCTTAAAGCGCCTTCGGCCCTACCTGTTGTACAAACGGATACAATACCAACTATTAACGATAACGCACAACTAAAAATAGATTCTCTTGCAAAAGTTGATAGTGCTAGAAAAAGCAATGAAAAAGCTATTCTCGCTGTAGACACTGTTAAAAAAGATACAGTAGCGACAGCAGTTGCAACTCCACCATCTGTAGAAAAACCAACAATCATTTCTTATGAAATTATTGCTGCATCTCTATTAAATCAGAAAGAAGCAGACAACTTCCTTGCTCAGATGAAAAAGAAAGGCATTCCAGCTAAAGTTGCTGATATGCCAGGTAGAAGAGTAAAAATCAGTATAGGTTCATTTACTGATGAAGCGACTGCAAAAAAACAACTTGAAATCCTGAAAGAAACAACAAAACTTCCAGGAATTTACATTTACCCGGTTAGACACACAAACAATCCTAAATAATTATGATCGCATTAATTCAAAGTGCCAC
>RCUH01000167.1_pt1 | contig 96731 bp, 92 predicted proteins | sample 2166191 | NCBI WGS metagenome assembly RCUH01 (sample SAMN09932848, study PRJNA488358) | compost metagenome | feature: garden; material: soil; isolation source: compost soil in an enriched community after 214 h of incubation | place: Germany: Experimental Botanical Garden Goettingen | collected...
GAAACGGGCTGCTATACTATATTGCCTTTAAATCTTATTGTGAATCCTCTACCAATAGTAACGGCTCCTCAAAGCTTTGAACAATGTAGTGCAATTTTTAATTTAAGAACACAAGATGCAATTATACTGAATGGCCAAAATCCGGATACTTTTAAAGTAGTCTATTATACAGATGCAAATGGTACAGAAGTAATTGCTCAGCCGGAAAGCTTTACATCTACAGGGCAAACTGTTTTTGTATCGGTTTTAAATACCCTAACTAATTGTTCGGCAATGACATCTTTTGATTTGGTTATTACTCCACCAACGCGTATTTCTGGTAATTTAATCATTGAAGGTTGCTCACCATTGAATCTAACATTAGTAGCTGGTCAATTGGAATCTGGACTTACACTTGGTTTTTATAAAACAGAACAAGATGCTTTGAATGAAACAAACGCTATTACAGATCCTGAAAAGTATGTAGTTTCAGATACTAATGCAATTGTTTATGTGGTAGCTAAAACTGCCGAAGGTTGTATAAGTTTAGGTGAATTAAAATTACAATCGGCGGGTTGTATAATTCCAAAAGGCATATCTCCAAATGGAGATGGCATGAACGATACTTTTAATCTTTCAGCGTTCAATGTTAAGCATCTTGGAATTTTTAACCGTTATGGGCAAGATGTATTTAGCTATGAAAATTACACGAATCAGTGGTATGGACAGGGAAGTAATGGTGACGAACTACCTTCAGGAACCTATTATTATGTTATAGAAGGTATCGCAGGGGAACATACTACCGGATGGGTATATATTAATAGAAAACAATAACATAAGAGGGGCTAAGAATCCCGGCCAATAGGCATAGAGAAAGTTTTTTAATTTAAGAATATAACACAAAATAGATACCGATGGGAGTTTCATATGGAAATATATATGAGACACAAAATAGTTAAAGCACATTTCTCTTTAAAATGATAAGCACACACATGCCGGAAGAAATTCCGGAGTTTACTTAAAGAGTTTTTAATTGTAACCCCTTGATATTGTAACAAATATCAGGGGATTTGTGTTTGAAGGAAATTGAAAGAATAAATGAATGACTTTAAAAGAAAAATAATTCGATTCGTTGAAAATATTTTTTGATTTGTAGCTTTGTATAAATATTTTTTTATATTTGTCCCATATATGAAAAACTTCTCTCAAAATAATGCATGGTGGTGGCAATCTAAATTCTCTACAGGATTAGGTTGGTAACTGCTATTATTTTGATATATCTAAAATATTAGAAGCCCGCTGTAATCCAGCGGGCTTTTTTGTTTTTATCCGTTTTTAAACTTTCCCAAAACCCATACAAAATGTTATACAATTTCAGCACCATTGCGCGAAAAAACCTCAGTGATACAACTACTCCGGTAGAATTGTACTTAAAATTCAGGGATAAATTTCCCAACACATTTTTGCTTGAAAGCTCTGAGCATAAAAGCAAAGAGAATAATTATTCTTACTTGTGTATAGATCCTATTGCTTCATTTGTTGTTGATAAAGAGTTGATTACAATGAACTATCCTGATGGGGAAAAAGAGATGTTGGAGGTCAAAAATAATGTTGTGGAGCATGAACTTAATAAATTTATTAAGCTTTTTCAAACGGAGAATCTGAATTTAGGTTTTCAAACCAGCGGTTTGTTTGGCTATACATCCTATGATGCAATTCCATTATTTGAGGATATTAAATTTAAAGATAGTTCACTTAATCAACCTCTTATCCAATATCATTTTTTTCGATTTTTGGTTGTTTTTAATCATTTCAATAACGAAGTATATGTATTGGAACAATTGCAGAAAGGCCAAGAATCAGGAATAAAAAACATTCAGGATATTATGTTGAAAAGAGCGGTTACACAACATAAATTTTCGGCAGAGAATAATGAAAAATCGAATTTTACCGATGACAATTTCCTTAAAACCATCAAAAAAGGAATTAAGCATTGTTTTCTTGGTGATGTTTTTCAAGTGGTTATCTCAAGAAAATTCAGGAAGAAATTTACTGGTGATGAGTTCAATGTATATAGGGCTTTACGTTCGATAAACCCATCGCCTTATTTGTTTTATTTCGACTATGGGAATTTTAAAATATTCGGATCATCGCCCGAAGCACAACTTACAATTAAAAACAATAAGGCAACTATATATCCAATTGCAGGAACTTTTAAGCGTACGGGTGATATCGAAAAAGATAGATTGTTAGCGGAAGAACTTGTTAATGATGCTAAAGAAAATGCAGAGCATGTGATGTTGGTAGATTTGGCCAGAAACGATTTAAGCAGGAATAGTACAAAAGTTGTTGTTGAAAATTTTAAAGAATTGGAACACTATTCTCATGTTATCCACCTTGTATCTAAAGTGAGTGCTCAAATGGAAGAAGGTTATAACCTTGTAAAAATCTTTGGTGATACTTTTCCGGCAGGAACATTATCTGGTGCGCCAAAATATAAAGCGATGCAAATTATTGACGAAAATGAACCTGAAAGCAGAGGGTTTTATGGAGGTGCAATTGGAATAATAGGATTTGACGGGTCATACAACCATGCCATTTTTATACGCTCTTTTTTGAGTCAGAATAACGAGTTGGTATTTCAGGCTGGTTGTGGTATAGTGGCAAAATCTAATCCGGAAAGTGAACTACAGGAAGTGAATAATAAACTATTGGCTTTACGTAAGGCAATAGAACTTGCAAATACAATTTAAGCTATGAAAATTTTAGTGATAGACAATTATGATTCGTTTGTGTATAACCTGGTACATATATTATATAACCTGGGAGTAAGCGACATTGAGATTAGAAAGAATGACAAAATCGATATTGAGGGGGTAAATGAATTTGATAAGATTTTATTGTCTCCCGGTCCTGGAATACCATCAAACGCTGGGATTATGCCCGAAATAATAAAAAAATATTCAGCTACCAAAAGCATATTGGGCATCTGTCTTGGACACCAGGCAATCGCTGAAAATTTTGGAGGAGAGCTTAGCAATCTTACGACTCCATTACATGGAATAGCCTCGGAACTGAGCATCATAAAAGAAGATTACTTGTTTAATAATATACCTGAAAAATTTAAGATAGGACATTATCATTCCTGGGTTGTAAATACACCGTTGCCTAAAGATCTGGAGGTGCTAGCCTATGATAAAGACGGAAATGTGATGGCTCTTAAGCATAGGAAATATGATGTAAGAGGCGTACAATTTCATCCGGAATCGGTATTGACAGAACATGGGATTCAAATAATAAAAAACTGGATTACAAATAAAAAACAGATGTAATTCATTCAAATTTAATAGTCATGAAACAAATTTTAGAATATTTATATAAACATAAAACCCTTACTAAGGAAGAGGCGAAGGATGTATTGATGGATATTGCTTCCGGAAAATATAACCACAACCAAATTGCCTCTTTTGTAACGGCTTTTATAATGCGGGATATTACCCTTGATGAGCTAATGGGATTTAGGGAAGCATTACTAGATCTGTGTATAAAAATAGATCTTTCGGACTACAATCCGATGGATGTATGCGGAACGGGTGGAGATGGTAAAAACACTTTCAATATTTCTACTCTTACTTCTTTTATTGTGGCGGGGGCAGGAGTTCCAATTGCAAAACATGGTAATTATGGCGTTTCGTCGGTCTCAGGGTCGTCTAATGTGCTGGAATATTTAGGAGTTAAATTTCAGACAGATGAAAGCAAAATAAAACATCAGATAGAAGAGGCTAATATATGTTATCTGCATGCTCCTTTTTTCCATCCTGCCTTACGTCAGGTAGCTTCGGTGAGGAAAGAGCTTGGTGTAAAAACTTTCTTTAATATGTTAGGGCCACTAGTTAATCCCGCCCGTCCTAAAGTACAAATGACAGGCGTTTTTAATGCAGAGTTAGGGCGGATGTACCAATACCTGATGCAAAAAGAAGACACCCAGTATACTATTGTGTATTCTTTGGATGGGTATGATGAAGTTACTCTTACAGCTAATACAAAAACACTTGGGAATACTGGAGAACGTGTCATAACACCAGAACAATTGGGGTTTTCTACTATAGATGCTAAAGCTTTATGGGGAGGAGATACTGTTGAGGAAGCTGCTAAAATATTTGCGGACATAATTAATGGAAAGGGAACACAAGAACAGAATAGTATTGTTTTGGCGAATGCGTCGCTTGCGATTAAAACATACTTCCCACAAAAAGATTTTGAAGAAACTTTAGAAATGGCGAAAGACTCCTTATTTGGGTTTAAAGCCAAACAATCATTTACTACCCTAAAAAAGATACAATGAAAATATTGGATACCATTAAAAAAGAAAAACTGAAGGAAACAGAAGAACGTAAAAGTTTGTATCCGGTTAGATTGTTAGAAAAAAGCATACATTTTAAAAGCCCGGGGGTGTCTTTAAAACACTACGTGAGTGATGTAAACCGTAGTGGGATTATTGCCGAATTTAAAAGAAAATCGCCTTCTAAGGGTAGCATAAATGCTTATGCAGATGCTGAGAAAATCACTTTAGGTTATATGCAGGCAGGTGCTTCGGCTCTGTCAGTATTAACTGATGAACTTTTTTTTGGAGCTAAAAAAGAAGATTTGACTATAGCCCGGAAATTTAATTACTGCCCGATATTACGTAAAGACTTCATTTTAGACGAATACCAGATTATCGAATCCAAATCAATAGGTGCAGATGCGATTTTATTAATTGCAGCCATTTTATCGCCCGATAAAATTAAATCGTTTACAGAAATGGCGCATCAATTGGGAATGGAGGTTTTACTGGAAACGCATACTGAAGAGGAAATTTTAGCAAATAGTGATACACTGGCAGATTTGGTAGGCATTAATAATAGAAATCTGGACACATTTAATGTTGATATAGAAAATAGCATCCGTCTTGCTCAACTTTTACCGACATCTATTGTAAAGATTGCCGAAAGCGGGATCGATTCAGCTGCGACAATAACGGAGTTAAAGAAAAATGGGTTTTCGGGTTTTCTTATTGGAGAGTATTTTATGAAGCATAGTGACCCTGCGGTAAAATGTGCCGAACTGATTAAACAAATTCGTTATGAAAATTAAGATTTGCGGAATGAAATATCCTGGTAATATTCGAGAAATATCGTTGTTAGAACCGGATTATATGGGATTCATTTTTTATGAAAAGTCGAAACGTTTTGTAGGAGAACCGGAGGTTATTAATATACCTGAACATATAAAAAAAGTTGGTGTATTTGTAAATGAAAAAGTGAGTGTGATTCTTGAAAAAGTAAAAAAGTACAAACTCGATGTGTTACAATTACATGGTGAAGAAACACCTCAAGACTGTAAATTACTCAGGGGAAATAACTGTACAGTAATTAAGGCATTTCAAATTGATGAAAATTTTTGCTTTTCGGTTTTGGATGATTACGAATCTGTAACGGATTATTTCCTTTTTGATACTAAAACAGAAAATTATGGTGGTAGTGGAGTCTCTTTTGACTGGGATCTCTTAAAGAAATATACTAATACGACTTCTTTTTTTATTAGCGGAGGTTTAGGGCCTGACACTATTGACGAATTATTACAGTTAAAACATCCAATGCTTTATGGTGCCGATTTTAATAGTATGCTGGAGGTAGAACCGGGTTTAAAAACATTAGGCAGGAGTGAATTAATAATAAATAAAATTAGAAACCATGAATACATTTAATCCTGATAGTAACGGTTTTTACGGCGAGTTTGGAGGGGCATTTATTCCTGAAATGCTATATCCAAATGTAAAGGAGTTACAACAACAATATCAATCAATAATCAATTCTATAGATTTTCAGGAGGAGTTTCGATCACTGTTAAAAGATTATGTAGGCCGACCGACTCCTTTGTTTTATTCGAAAAATTTATCAGATCAATTCAATACAAATATTTACCTCAAGCGGGAAGATCTTAATCATACGGGAGCCCATAAGATCAATAATACTATAGGGCAAATATTGCTTGCCAAGAGGCTTAATAAAAAGCGGATTATAGCAGAAACCGGGGCAGGTCAGCACGGTGTTGCTACTGCTACAGCCTGTGCTTTAATGAATATTGACTGCAGTATTTTTATGGGAGAAATTGATATTGAAAGACAAAAGACCAATGTTGAAAAGATGAAGCTTTTGGGTGCAAAAGTTATTCCTGCAACGAGTGGAAGTAAAACTTTAAAAGATGCTACTAACGAAGCGATAAGGGAATGGATAAACAATCCGATAGATACTCATTATATCATAGGATCAGTAGTTGGCCCGCATCCTTACCCTGATATGGTAGCCTTGTTTCAGTCGGTAATAAGTGAAGAAATTAAGTGTCAACTAAAAGATAAAACTGGCTGTGAAAATCCCGATTATATAGTTGCCTGTCTTGGCGGTGGGAGCAATGCCATGGGAGCTTTCTATCATTTTATCGACAATGAAAAAACAAAGCTTATTGCTGTTGAAGCAGGGGGTGAAGGAGTTTATTCAGGTAAAACGGCGGCTACAATTGCTTTAGGAAAAAAGGGCATAATTCATGGTAGTAAAACCTATTTGATTCAGACAGAAGACGGTCAGATAACTGAGCCACATTCTATATCTGCCGGATTGGATTATCCTGGTATAGGCCCTGCACATGCATACTTACATGCAACCGGCAAGGCAGAAGTTGTAAATTGTACTGATGCGGAGGCCTTATCGGCTGCTTTAAATTTATCACGGAAAGATGGCATAATTCCGGCATTAGAATCGGCACATGCATTAGCATATTTACATAAAATGCAATTTAAGAAGGAAGATGTTGTGGTTGTAAATCTTTCAGGAAGAGGTGATAAAGATATGGAAACGTATAAAAAATATTTAGCATATGAATAACAGGATACATCAATTGTTTGACAGGAAAAAAGAGAACATCCTGTCTATATATATAACTGCTGGTTTCCCAAAATTAGAAGATACAATTGATATCATTAAACGTTTGGATGTATCAGGAGTGGATATGATCGAAATAGGATTTCCGTTTTCGGATCCATTGGCTGATGGCCCAATTATACAGGAAAGCAGTCAAAAAGCTATTAGTAATGGAATGACTTTAAAAGTCCTGTTCGAGCAACTTAAAGGCATACGGAATATCACACAGCTGCCCCTGGTATTAATGGGTTACTTTAATCCGGTAATACAATTTGGTGAAAGTAGTTTTATTGAAGAGTGTTCTAAAATCGGGATCGATGGTATTATTATTCCGGATATGCCACTGAGTTATTATCAGTTAAACCTGCAAGAGATGTGTCGTAAAAAAAACATATCAAATATATTACTTATTACACCACAAACATCTGATGAGCGTATTGTAGAAATTGATGAAAATTCGGAAGGATTTATTTATATGGTTTCGTCAAACAGCGTAACAGGGGCAAATAAAACAAGTATATCTCACAGTTATTTTGAAAGTGTTAGAAGTATGTCTTTAAGAAATCCGACTCTTGCGGGGTTTGGAATTCATGATAAAACAAGTTTTGACATGGCTTGTAATTATAGTAATGGTGCCATTATTGGAAGTGCCATTATAAGGCATATTGAAATAAATGGAATATCTGAAAAGTCTATACAACAATTTATAAAAAACATTCGACCATGATTATTCAATTAAAAAAAGACATTACAGAAATTCAACGTTTGGCAATTGATACAGTTTTGGTTGATCTTGATATAAAAACTGTTGATGTTGTTACCCAGGCTAACCATTATAAAGTAGCTGTTTTAAACAAAGAAATTGATATTCGTCTGGTAGGCACTATGCCAGGGATACAGGACGTACATAGGGTTACTGATAACTATAAATTGGTATCGGGGAAATGGAAAGTGAAGCCAACACAAATTAGCCTTGGTGATGGAGTTGTTATTGGAGGGGATGATTTTTCAATAATGGCTGGACCTTGCTCTATTGAAAGTGAAGAGCAAATTGAAATTATAGCATCACATTTGGTAAAGAATAATGTAAAAATAATGCGGGGTGGGGTTTTTAAACCCAGAAGTTCTCCTTATGCTTATAGAGGTATTGGTATTGAGGGACTAAAACTATTTTACAGTATTTGTAGAGAAAAGGGCATCAAAATAGTAACAGAAGTAATGCAGGTTTCTCAAATTGATGAAATGATAGATTATGTAGATGTCTTTCAGGTTGGGGCTCGTAATACACAGAATTTTAATCTGCTTGATGCTCTTGGCCGAGTTGATAAACCGGTGCTTTTAAAAAGAGGAGTATCTGGAAGCATTGATGAATTATTACAATCGGCTGAGTATGTTTTTTCTGCGGGTAATGAAAAAATTATACTGTGTGAAAGAGGTATTCGTACTTTTGAAAATGCTTACCGAAATACGTTTGATATTAATGCAATACCAATATTAAAAGAGAAGAGTCATTTGCCTGTAATAGCAGATCCTTCACACGGTATTGGAATTAGAAAACATGTTGCTAAAATAACTTTAGCTGCTTTAGTAGCGGGTGCTGATGGTGCCATTATTGAAATGCACCATGAGCCTGAAAAAGCATTTTCTGATGGACAGCAAACATTAAACTTTGCAGAATTCGATCTTTTAGTAAAACAGATTACCCAACTTAAAAATGCAATGGATTAATTATCTCTATTGATGTATATTAAAAAAGGCAGCCATTGGCTGCCTTAATTTGTATAATGAATTTGCTTATAGCAATTCCATTTGTTGGTTTTCACCAGGAGTCGTTTTTCTTACGTTTACAACTGTTCCTGTTTCGTCAATAACGAATGCTACAAACTCCATTTTAGTTGTGTCAGCAACATTCTCAGGTATAGCAACACTATAAGTTTTCTTATAAGTTGCACCTGCTTTAGTTTCAATAGGATCTATGCCGTCACCCATTATAGATGTTAGGCAAGCACGTAATACATGGTTGTGTGTGTAGTTTACAAGAACATCTACATCATTATAATAAGAAGTATAGTTGTGCTGGTCATAAATAAGACCATTTTCCAGTACATATACAACTAATTTTAGGTTGTTGCCGAAGTCCTTACCAAACATTACATTAACGTCCATGTTTATTGTGCCGTTCTCTATAACAGAAGTCATAGCTAAGCCAAGTTTAGGATTTTCGCCTTGTGTAAGAGCTATTGCCTGTGCAAGATTATCAGGTTCAGGATTAGTCCATTGGATTGTACGGTTTAGAAATCCTTTAGGATATCCTTGTGCACTCAATGTTCTTTCTAATTCCGAAGAGTTAAAATTATAAGGATCATAATTAGAACTTGACGGTTTTGAACTCGATCTATGTATAGCAACAGTAACAGCGTCCTCAGTTTGTAAGTGTAATTGTTCAATGCCAAAAGCTACTCTAGGACAATATCCGCACCAAACACCGGTATAATCTTCAACCAGCATTTTTTTCTTGAAATTGATGCTTTTTCCGTCATGGAAATTAACGGTTAGCGGTGCAGATTCTATACCGTTATAAATAGCTGTTATCTTAAAGTTACCTACAACTGTTGATGTAAACGTATTGCTTTCTAAAGCAGTACCATCTACGAAGAAGTTAGTGTCTTCAGTAAGATTATCACCAGAACCATTTTTTACTGTAAAAGTAATTGGTTCGCCAATTTTCTTTACAGATGTATCGGCAGTAAGTATTATAGCTTCCTGCGATTTAAGGATATCATACTCGGTAGAGCAACCAGCAATAACCATTAAGGTTACAACCATCAGGATAAAATTCTTTTTCATGGACATTCTTTAATATTCTGTGTTTATCCTATTTTTAATTGGACACAAAATTAAATTATTTTTTTACGATTCTTATCTGAGATGTTTTATTCTCATCAGTAGTAAATCTTGCGATATAAACTGAAGATGCCAATCCTGAAAGATCGATTGATTGAGATCCGTTAGTTATAGATGAATTTTTAACGGTTTGACCATTAAGATTAAAAATTTCCAGTTTTGCATTTTGTGCAGCATCTATATCAAGAGTAGTTTTAACAACTGTGTTTTTTACATTGATACCGATGGTTTGTAACCCGGTAAGGTCGTTTGTACTTGCAGCTGGAGAATAAACATAGCTAAATGAAACAATCTTAACTGGATTTGCTATATCGTCAACTTGTAAGACAGTAAATTTATATTCTACATTTTGACCAGCAACATCACCAGCATAGCTGCTGTAAAAATGATCTGCAGCAACATTTGATGTGTTAGCTGGGATAAGTAGCCCATTAGTTGGATAATTGGTATCTTCATATATTGTATTATAGCAAAGATTACCAAAACAAAGCTGTAATTCTGAAGCTCCGGTTTCATCATCTTCGCTAGCAGTATTGTTTTTTATTTCGTCTACTCTGATCGTAAATTTATGATCGTTTGCAGTATTGTTCGTAACCAAAAGGTCAATTTTTGCTGTTGTAGCACTTGTTGTTGTAAAAGTAAATACTTGTCCTTCTGTAATGGCTGCGCCATTGTTTGTTGTTACAGCTATTTGCGCTTGTGCAAAAGAAGCTATTAACAGCCCTGTCATTAAAATAATTTTCTTCATTTTGTTGTAAATTTTAAATTGCAATTTTTTTAATTAAAAAGGCTATCGAAAGTAATAATTACTTCCGATAGCTTTATTAGATATTCGTAAATAGTAAACTACTATTTTATGATTAGTTTCTCAACTTTTTCAGTTTTTTCACCTTTTACTTTAACGATATACATACCGCTTTGTAATGAACTTAAGTTCATAGTATCACCATCTTTAACATCAGTTGCTGAATATACAGTTTTTCCAGTTAAGTCTATAACTGTTACATTAACAGACTCCTGAGTTATAAAGCTAACTATACCTGTAGAAGGGTTAGGGAACATAACGAATTTAGAAGCCTCAGTAAATGTTTCATTACTTAATACTCCAGTTGTTGTGAAAGCTTTGTCAAATGTTTGAGAAGCTCCAAAGTTAGCAACAGGTTGGAAGAACACTACATTTTGCTCGTTCTCATCAACGATGATCATTCCGTGTCCTAATTCGCTGTTTCCAGCATTCCATCCGTTGTTTCCACTGTCTTTAATTACTACATTAACACACCCAACTGCAGTTGCAGGAATTGCAACAACAGATGCCATTCTTTTGTTTTTATCTGCTGCTGTGTAAGGTCCGCCTGAAGCAAGAACTTCGTTAGCCTCGTTTTGAATCTCCCATGTAATTTCTTCAGGGTTATCGTCTGTAAACACGTATACCTCTAGCAAGTTGTTGGCTAAATTCTGGCCAAAATCAATAGTTGATTTTGTCGTTGCAGGTTTAGCAGGAGCACCACCATTAATTGTTGTAAGTTCAGCTGTATAAACTGCACCTATAGTAAGAGCAACATCAGGAAATGTTATATTTGAACCAGAAGCAAACTGTGCTAAATTACCTGTATAATCTTGTTCTGCAATAGTTACTCCGTCTTTTTTCAATACTACGTGACCTGCAGTTAGGGCGTTGTTACCTAGGTTTTTAACTTTTACAACAACATCTTGAGCTTCTCCAGAGTCGCAAATAAAAATTTTCTCACCAACTTGAACTTTTCCGTGATTAGCAATACCAACTAATGTTTGGCATTCTTCTAATTTGGATTTAATAGTTGCAAGAGATGTTCCCTGAACTGTGCTTTCTGCAAGTTTTGTTTGCTTTGTACCATCACATATGGTATAGATTGTTGGGAAGTAAGCTATTTTGTATTTAGAATTACTGCCAAGGTTCATTGCAGCAGTATCTTCTATTATAGGATATGGAGTATTTATAACCCAATTACCTTGTGTTGTCTCTTTTCCAGGTACATATTCACCATATAGGTTTTCTTTAACGGTGTTATTAATATCTCCTTCAACAAAGATCACTCCGATTTCAGCTGATCCAGCATCACCAAATGCCTGGTAAAGATCTGACATAACATGCGCTTGGTGGAAACTCCAGCATGGTCCACACCATGTAGCTGAAAAGTCGATAAGAACACTCTTTCCATTCTCAAGATAATCAGCATAGAGTGAATACTCTATACCATTGATGTCTGAAGCTGTGAAATCTGGAGCTACAGATCCATCAGCAAGTTGTGCATTAGCTGCAAACCCTGCTGCTAATAACGTAGCTAAAAGTAAAGTTTTTTTCATAGTTAACTTAGTAATAATAGTTTTGTTAGTAATAATAGTTGCTTAATTTCCATGTTACTAATATGATAATTAAAAAGCAACACAGATAATAATTTTCGAAATTAGGTAAAAAATTGACATCACAAAATTTTTTTTGAAAAATGTTACATAAAAATGCTTTTTTGTGTCAATTTTGTTATAATTCTATTAGTTCTATAGAGTTTTGGCGTGTAAAAATGCAAGAAATTTACTCTTTTGTGGCATTATTTTTGACTTTTAACAAGGGCAGTAATCATTTGCTGTTAATTTTTTTTTAATATTGCCCGTGCAATTAAAGATGCACCCTAAAAAACTTAAATTTTATAACATGAAAAAATTAGCACTACTGTTTTTATTTCTTTCAGTTTCGGTTTATGCGCAAAAAGAAATGCCTAGCGTAACGATAAAGTCGGAAAAGAATAAGAGCTTTAACGTTAAGAATGACTTTGCAGAGAAAGATAAACTATATGTGTTTGCTTTTTGGGCTACTTGGTGTGTGCCTTGTATTAATGAGTTAGATGCCATAAATGAAAATTATGCGAAATGGTCTAAAGAGCTTAATATGGAAGTTATAGCAATTTCTATCGATGATACTCGTACTCAAAAACGTGTTAAGCCATTACTTAACGGTAAAAAATGGCCTTATACAGTATTATTAGATACAAATCAAGACCTAAAAAGAGCTTTATCTGTGGCTAATGTACCTTATACAGTAGTTGTTAAAAACAAAAAAATTGTATACATACATAATGGTTACAGCCAAGGAGCAGAAAAAGAACTTTATAATAAACTGAAGCAACTATAAATTGATGAAAAAATTACTTTTATTGCTTCTGCCATTCACTATTGGGTCATTACATGCTCAGGAAAATGACACTGTGCAGAAAAAAGATTATGGCAAAATCTACGGTGGTTTTGAATCTAATGCACAATGGTATCTTAATGATAAAGGAAGGAAAATAGATCACCCGGAAGATCCTGTTCGTTCTAATAACTATTTATTGGTAAATTATCAGTTAAAAGGTTTTTCTGCGGGGGTACAGGTGGAATCGTATGAACAAAACGCACTTTTAAATTATAACCCTGGTTTTAAAGGAACAGATCTTGGAACTTATTATGCCAGTTATAAAACAAGTACGCTAGAGCTCACAGCCGGTTATTTTTACGAGCAGTTCGGTAGCGGTATGCTATTACGAGCTTGGGAAGACAGGGCTTTAGGTATTAATACTGCACTTCGCGGGGGCAGGATAATTTTCAGGCCTAGCGACAATGTAAGACTTACTGCATTATATGGCAGACAGCGAACCGGTTTTGACGTTGCACATGGCGATGTTTATGGTTTTGATTCTGATTTTAATGTAAGCAGCTTGCTTAAGTTTGAGCAGAGTGACCTTTCTTTTGGGGTTAGTTATGTAGGGCGCTATGAAAAGATCGATTTACCAGATCCTGCGTTTGATGCTTTAACTAATATGACGGCGGTTAGATTTAACTTTATACATGATGCTTTTTATGCATCTGGAGAATATAACTATAAAGAAGAAGATGGTGTGCTTAATGCGCAAAATGAACTTACTAATAGTTTTGTTAAGCCGGGTAATGCAGTTATATTAAACTTTGGTTATTCTAAGTCGGGACTTGGTATTGATGCTACACTTCGTAGAATGGAGAATATGAAGATCCTTTCTGAGAGGGTTCCTACTGCTACGGGAGACGGACTTACTACAAGCCTTAATTTTAATGATAAGGTGTTGAACTTTACACCTGCATTGACAAAACAACATCATTCTAACCTTGCAAATATTTATGTATTTCAGGCACAAAGCAAGGTGGATTATGTAGACCCATTAATCATGAAGTCTGGGGAAACTGGTGGACAGATTGATGTATTCTATGACTTTGAAAAAGGGACAGCTGTTGGAGGTAAGTATGGAACAAAAGTAGCTGTTAATGTATCTAGTTGGTATAATTTACCTGGAGAATACCGATCTGTACCTGCAGAATATGACACTAAATTTTTTGGTTTAGGGACTAAATATTTTTCAGATTATAATATTGAAATTAAAAAGAGATTATCTGAAAGCTGGTTAACTGGCTTTTATTATATTAACCAGTATTATAACAAAAAGTGGCTTGAAGGTGGTGAGGTAGTTAATACTAATATTGTAACCGGAGAAGCTACTTATAATTTTACACCATCAAAATCGATTCGTTTTGAAGCTGAGCACATGTGGGCAGATGCTGACAAGAAAAACTGGGCTGGTGGTACAATAGAAGTTAATATTAATGATAAGTATTCTTTCTATGTATGGGATATTTATAATTATGGCAATGATGACAGCAGTAAACAAACACATTATTATAATGCCGGAGGCGCTTACCGTGTGGGCGCAACACGTATTGCAGCTAACTATGGCAGGCAACGTGGCGGACTTGTGTGTGTAGGCGGTGTTTGCCGTTTTGTACCAGAAAGTACTGGTTTCAGCCTTTCAATAAGCACTGCTTTTTAATAGAAATAAATACTATATTATATTGAACCCCATAGCTTTTTGTTATGGGGTTTTTTATCGGCTTTTATTTATTGCTCTAACCATTGTTTTCATCCTTCGGTCAGCATACATTCTGTTTAATGAAGTATACGCCCATATAAATGCCGGAATCCAGCCAATGATAGTAAGCTGGAGCACCAGGCAAAGAATAGCAGACCCCACTTTTCCTTGTAATAAAAGTGATAGCCATGGGAAAAAGAAAGCGATTACGTACCTCATATTTTTTTAAGTTTAGATTAATTCAAATTCCGAAATTTCTTTTTCTTCGCCGTTTATGATAAGGGATAGCTGATGATCGCCCGCATAAAAAACTCGGGTGGTTATCGGTCTGAATGACTGTTTTCGTACGATAGTGTTTTTTTCACCTGGCTGAAATACCCTTTCACTTATTTTAAAAACTTTGCGTGCCAAATGTCCTTTTGCCTTTTTATAATACAAACCATATTCTAATCGTACGGTTTGAGGTTTTGAATCTTTATTTTCGATAGCAAATGTAAACTCGACACTATCTCCCATTTTTACTTTAGGGGTTAGTATTTCAAAATCTGATAAGGTCATATGAGTACTGTCTAATCCGTAAAGTTGAAGTACTTCGGGATGTGCCTGTTTTAATAATGTTCGGCATCCGTGTTTTATGATGGCATCGGTTTCTTTAGTATTACCTTTCCACTGTTTTGCTAATTCAATGACAACCGATGGGTGATCTTTAGCAATATCATTAATATTATTGGCTACGCTACGGCGAACATATTCCGACGGATCGTTCTTAAGGTTTTCCAGTAATGGTAAAACCGGAGATGGATCTTTTTTTAAGTAAGGTATTGCCATTGCCCAAGGCAGTCGTGGGCGAGATCCCTCGCTGGCAAGCCGACGTACTTTATGATTTTCATGTAGCGACCATATTTTCATCTGTTCCATCATCTTCTCCGGATATTGAAGAAGAAAAGGGCGCACAGCAAACTCGCAGCTTGTAAATTGTGTGGTGTGTTCCAAAGCACTTACGGCTGCATCGTAATCGTTAATTCCGTATGTCTCGATATAATCAGGAAGAAACATATAGGCAAGGCTATCTTCACCTATAGAGGCATCTCTTAAATGTTTAATAATGTGTTTTAGTACTGGTACGGTGTCACTAAAATTTTCAGGCATAAAACAATGCATCGCTTTAGCGGTATGGCGCATTCTGTCTTTTAGCTCTTTGTTTTCGAAACCATCTCTGTATATACGGCTCATGAAACGAATTTTATCGAAATCGGGCAGTGCACGACTAAGAATAACGGAGAGTCTGTCATAAAAAACCGGAGAATATATATCTTTAAGTGCGCTCATAAATATTGCGTTGAATTACGAATTACAAACTTAATGGATTTGTAATAAAAAAACCCTTTAAGTAACTTAAAGGGTTTTGGTAGTAAACACAATGGATTTTTAATGACTTTGAAGTTTACCAAAGCTATGCTCTAACGCACTTTTTAATTTATCTGTAGCGCCTTTAATAGCTTTTTCTACAGTGTCGCCATGATTGGTAACAGCAATTGGTTTTAATCCTGCAACGCGGGCTTCTATAAGGCAGCGTTTGTCGTCCGGAGTAGATTTTTCTCCATTTTCGTCTGCAAGGTGAACTTCAAGACGGGTTATTTTATCTTCATATCGTTTAAGGGCCTCTTGTAATATAGGTGTGAAATAGTTTTCAGTTCTTTCGTGTCCCTCAATACTGTTGTCAATATTAAACTGTATTTGCATGTTGTCTTTTTTTGGTTATTCTTACAGTAAATTTAAGCAATTTTACTCAAACAATGCAGTACTTAGCATAAGATTAGCAATTGTTATTTCCAATGCCGTCATAGAAAAAATAAATCGTAATGTGTTTGGAATATTATACCGATTGGTATAATTTTACACACTGAAACAGAAATAGATAATGACCAAAGCCGAAAAGACCAGACAATATATAATAGAGAAAACTGCTCCCATTTTTAATAAGAAAGGATATGCGGGTACTTCTATTAATGACCTTACTCAGGCTACCGGTCTTACTAAGGGAAGTATATATGGTAATTTCGAAAATAAGGATGAAGTTGCCCTGGCAGCATTTGATTATAACTTTGGGGTAGTGTATGGCACTATTAAGAATAAGATTGCTGCTAAAACACATTCTATCGATAAATTAAAAGTATATATAACAATATTCTCAGATTTTTCTAATCTCCCGACATTATTAAATGGTGGCTGCCCGGTATTAAATACCGCTATTGAGGCCGATGATACTCATGGTGAGTTAAGGGCTAAAGCTGTAGGCGCTATTGAAAGATGGTATGTGTCGTTGGAATATATTATCAAGACGGGTATAGATCAGGGTCAGATTAAACAAGGTACTAATGCCAAAGATTTTTCAGGAGCTTTTATCGCCTTAATTGAAGGAGGTATTATGCTTGCAAAAGTTACTGGTAAAATGTACGGACTTAAAGCAGCAATGAAGCAATGTGAAAAAATGATAAAGGAAATAACTGTCTAAATTTTTTATCATAAAATATACCAATCGGTATAAAATAATTGTCAATGTAAGTTTGGAATGATTAGTTAGGTAGAAAGAGATTTTTTTAATTATAAATATACCGATCGGTATAAAATATTGAAATATGAAAGAAGTATTTATAGTAGCAGCAAAAAGAACACCTATCGGCGGTTTTCTAGGGAATCTTTCGCATTTATCGGCGACTGAATTAGGTACAATAGCCATTGAGAATGCTTTGGCACAAACGAGTATACCTAAAACCGATATCGATTCGGTATATATGGGGAATGTATTGTCGGCAAATGTTGGTCAGTCACCAGCTCGACAGGCAGCCAAGTTTGCAGGAATAGATGACCACACTGATGCTACCACAGTAAATAAAGTATGTGCTGCAGGGATGAAAGCAGTAATGCTTGGTACACAACAAATACAATTAGGTATAGATAGCATTGTTGTTGCTGGCGGTATGGAAAGCATGAGTAATACACCTCATTACATTAACCAGCGTGTTGGTAATAAAATGGGGAATGGTATTATAACCGATGGCTTACTTAAAGATGGACTTACCGATGTATATAACAATTTCCATATGGGTAATGCCGCCGAAATATGTGTGCGTAAATACAACATAACAAGAGAAGAACAGGATGCATATGCTTTGCTTTCCTATGATAGGGCTGCTCAGGCTTTTACAGCAGGGAAGTTCGACAGGGAGATTGTTCCGATTGAAGTAAAACAAAAATCGGGAACTGTAACTATAACCCAAGACGAAGATGTAACCAAACTTATTGCCGAAAAAGTACCTACACTAAAGCCTTCTTTTGAAGAAGGCGGAACCATTACTGCTGCTAATGCGAGTAATCTTAATGACGGGGCGGCGGCTCTTGTATTAGTATCTCCCGAAATGCTGGAAAAATATAATCTTATACCATTAGCTAAGATTATTGGTTATGCCGATGCTGCCCAGGCTCCGGAATGGTTTACCACGGCGCCATCTATAGCTATTCCAAAGGCATTAAAACAGGCAGGACTTTCACAAGACGAAATTGATTATTTTGAAATCAATGAAGCCTATGCTTCTGTGATCTTAGCTAATCAAAAGATTTTAGGACTGGATGCCAATAAAATAAATATTTACGGAGGGGGTGTTGCCATGGGACATCCTATTGGAGCATCTGGTGCAAGGATTATTACTACGCTTATTTCTGTACTTGCGCAGGAAGGTGGAAAATATGGTGTCGCCGCTATTTGTAATGGCGGTGGCGGTGCATCGGCAGTAGTAATAGAAAATTTACAAAACTAATAAGTATGTATTCAGAAGCAGCAGCATTTTTAAAAGCCCATATTGGGAAGGAAATAACCGATTCTCCATCGCCTTTTATGAGTTGGCTTAAGCCGGTTATGCTATCGGTAGAGGAAGGGAGTCTTGCCTTTCAATATACCATCAGAAAAGAAATGACCAACCCTTTCGGGACACTTCATGGCGGTATAACAGCAGCTATTATAGATGATTCTATAGGGGCAACTCTTATATCATACGGAGAACCTTGCTTCTGTGTGTCCATTAATTTAGTAATAGATTATATTTCTTCGGCTCGTGAGGGTGATGAGGTTATAGCGCAAACATCTATTATTAAAAAAGGTAATCAGGTAGTAAATGCACAATGCGAAGTTTGGAATAAAGATCACTCCAGGCTTATAGCTAAAGGGTATACCAATCTACTGAAAACTGAAATCAAAAAATAACCAATGAAAAAGAAGCTGGTTTTTGCCCTGATAATGGGTGTAGTAACTACAGGGATCATATCATTTTCTCTTATTAGTATAAATATAGGCTTTGTATCAAAGTTCATGGCAATATGGTTAAAATCATGGCTCATGGCTTATGTAATTGTTATACCGGCAATATTAGTGATAGCACCAAAAGTAGAGCGGTTTGTAGAATACCTTCTTAAGGAAAAGGCAGAAGGGAATAAAAACAAAATACAATGAAAAGAGTAGCAGTTACAGGCCTGGGGGCAATAACTCCCCTTGGTAATTCGGTAAAAGAATTTTGGCCAAATATATTGGGAGGAAAAAGTGGAGCAGGTCCCATAACAAAATTTGACACGTCTAAATTTAAAACGCACTTCGCCTGTGAGGTAAAAGGTTTTGTTGCTGAGGATCATATCGAAAAAAAGGAGATAAAAAAATATGATCTCTTTACTCAATATGCTATTGCCGCTGCCGATGAGGCAATAAAAGATTCAGGATTTGATTTTGAAAAGATGTCACAAGAACAACGATTTGATGTAGGAGTAATATGGGCATCAGGCAACGGAGGAATAACTACGTTTGAAGAACAGTTGAAAGAATTCCATGCAGGTGATGGAACACCACGATTCAATCCATTCTTTATTCCTAAAATGATTGTTGATATTGCTGCAGGCGTGCTTTCTATTCGGTACGGACTCCATGGGCCTAATTATGCAACTGTATCGGCCTGTGCATCATCTAATACGGCTATTATTGCCGCTTTTGATACAATACGTTTAGGAAAGGCTAACATTATGATAGCCGGAGGTAGTGAAGCAGCTATAACAGCGTCATCGATAGGTGGTTTTAATGCTTCTCAGGCTCTATCCAAACGAAATGACGATCCGCAGAGTGCATCTCGTCCTTTTGATGCAAGCAGGGATGGTTTTGTGGCTGGCGAAGGAGCCGGCGCATTGGTTCTGGAGGAGTGGGATCATGCCATTGCCAGAGGTGCAGATATCTATGCTGAAATTGTTGGAGGTGGTATGGCAGCAGATGCCTATCATTTAACCGGCACTCCTGCCGATGGGCTAGGTGCAGCATTAGGTATGAAAAAAGCACTTGCAGACGCAGGAGTGCAACCCGATATGGTCGATTATATAAATGCGCATGCGACATCTACTCCCCAAGGTGATCTTAGTGAACTTAATGCCATTCATACAATCTTTAAAGGGCTGGATGTACCTGTGAGTGCTACAAAATCTATGACAGGGCATTTGCTTGGTGCAGCAGGTGCTATAGAAAGTATTATAAGCATACTGGCGGTAAAAAACGATATTATCCCGCCTACAATTAATACTACCGTTTTAGATCCTCAAATCCCGGAAGCATTGCATATTATTCTTGGCACTCCTCTGAAAAGGAAGGTTAATTATGCTCTTAACAACACTTTTGGCTTTGGCGGCCATACAGCCAGTACACTATTTAAAAAAGCAGAATAAATAATTCAATATAAATAAAAATGAAAACAACAGGAAATACAATTTTAATAACAGGCGGCAGTGCAGGAATGGGCTTGGAAATGGCGCGTCAGTTTGTTGCCAATGGGAATAAAGTAATTATAACAGGAAGAGATGAAAAAAGATTGCAGGCCGCAGCATCCCAACTCGGAGACGTTACCGCTATTGTTTTTGATGTAACCAAAGAAAGCGATGTAAATAACTTAATAAAAAGAATAGAAAGCGATTTTCCGGATCTTAACATTCTTGTAAATAATGCAGGACAGGCTTATGCCTATAATTTATTGGAAGAGGATGATGTATATGGTAAAGCTAGTCATGAAATGCAAACTAATTATCTGTCGGTAATTCGTATCACCGAAAAGCTTTTACCATTATTACGTAATCAAGAAGATTCGGCGATAATCAATGTATCTTCAATAGCAGTTTTTGCTCCTAATGCGTATATATCTACTTATTCTGCGACTAAGGCAGCATTACATTCGTACACCCAATCGCTCAGGCTGGCACTTTCGGGAACTTCGGTTAAAGTTTTCGAGCTTATGCCACCATTAGTAAATACTGATTTCTCTACAGAAATAGGAGGGGAGAAAGGTATTGCGCCATCGGTAGTTGCAGATGATGTAATGGATGCATTGGCTAATGACAGACTTGAGATACGTACGGGAGCAACGGAAGATATTTACAGATTAAGTCTTGCCGATCCGGAAATGGCATTTAAGGTTATGAATTCGATAGCATAATATACGGCTGTAAATTAATTAAGAGCCATTGTTTATACAGTGGCTTTTTTATTTGATTAAAGCTAAACGAAATATGAGTGAAATTTTTGAGAGTAAGCCTAAACTTTTGCATCTTTGTAATACTAAGAATCCCCGGATATATAATTATGAGGTTAGTTACTCTGTTTCTTTTGTTTTTTTGTGGACTTACTGCATCAGCACAGGTTTTTGAACCAAAAGTGCGTGATACTATCGAAATGGATAGTGTTGCACCTGTTGCAGATGCTAAGTATCGCGAAGATCAGTTTTACACTTCCTTTTCTTATAATATGATGCAGGGTAAGCCATCGGGGTATACACAATATTCTTTTTCTACAGGTTTAACCGTAGGCTTTTTAAGGGATATGCCTATTAATAAAAACCGTACTTATGCTATAGCTGCGGGATTGGGCTATTCTTATAATAATATTAAGCACAATCTTGCGGTAATAAATATAGATGGTAAAAACACTTACCAAACGATAGATAAAGCCGATTTTGATAAAAATAAGCTTGTACTTCATTACCTGGAATTACCCATAGAGTTTAGATGGAGGAATTCGAATGAAATAGATCATAAGTTTTGGCGTGTTTATTTAGGCTTTAAAGTTAGTTACCTCTTTTATGATAAAGCACAATACGAGCCGGATGGTAATACAACAATTAAGGTACGGAATGATAAGAACATGAATACGTTTATTTATGGAACTTATATTTCGGCTGGCTGGAATACCTGGAACTTTTACGCTTATTACGGACTTACACCTATATACAATTCTGTACCGATAGGTAATGAAGGGCAGAAACTTACTACGAATTCAGTTAATCTGGGGCTTATTTTTTATATTCTTTAATAGGAACGAAATATTTAATTCAAAAAAGTCAATATAAAAAGGCTTTATACCGTAGTATAAAGCCTTTTTGAATATAAATAAATTCTAAAAATATTAATTCCTGTAGTTGTAAGGAGCTGAGAATTTACCATCGGTAACAGTAATAAATTCTTCACCGCCAGTTAGTTGTAGGACACCTGAAAATGTTCCTTCTACGCCATAATAGTCAAGTTTAGTAATGTTTAAGGTAAAACTTGTTCCATCATATCCATTTCCGGAATAAGTAGTAGTTCCTGTAATATTACCGTTGCTATCAAGGTTTTGTATATAAAAATTGCCATGTAGTTCTGAGCCAGGTGCAGAGTAGCTCTCTAAAGCTGCACCTTCTGCAGATACAAGCTGGAAACCAAATCCCGGAGAATTCAAATCATCTGTTTCATGCCCGCCAATAGTGACAAAATGAATGATATCTTCTGAAGGAGGGTCATTGGCGCTTACACGGTAGCTAAAGTTGTGTTCTTCGCCATTTATTTTGCAGGTTAGGTAACGTTCCATAGATGGATTGGTGTTTGTACTTCCTCCATCGTCGTCACTGCAGCCTGTCATTGTTATCAGAAGAAGGAATACCGGAAGTATAAAGATTTTTTTAAACGTGGTTTTTAAAGGAGTGTTCATGTAGGTAAAAATTGAGTTTATAATTTTTAAAAATACAATAAACAGTAAAAGTGCAAAAATGGAATAATTGAAGAAATAGCCCGTTTAGTGGGATTTCTGTTAAAAATAGTTTAAATTATTTCCTGCAGACTTTTTGTGTAGCGTCTGAGTGGGATAAGAGGGTAGATGGTTTAACTTTTAATTAACAAGGTTGAGTGTTTTATCTGTTCTTTTTTTGGCTCTAAACCGATGGCAGCAGCCATATAAACCAAAGCCCTACCTGTGGTATCACACCTATAAGTACACCTAAGGCTATCTCTCCCATAGTATGTGCTTTTGTCTGTAATCTTGAAGAAGCTACAAGGCCTGAACATACTACAAAAAAAGCGATGAGGTTTAAAAAGCGAATATGGTAGTAAGCAGAAATGCTTATTATGAATAAGATAAGCGTAGATATGGCTATCATGTGAAGGCTTGCTTTATGACCTAGAATTAACAACATTAAAGCTAACGCTGCACTAATAAGCATTCCTAAAAAGTAATAATACAGTTCGGGTATTATAACAATAGAAAGACTGTATTTTATAAGAGTAAGCAATAACAATGAATAAATTGCCAGAGGTAGTTTACGCTCTTTTGGGTCGAGCATTTTAGATTTAAGGAAGCCCAATGACCGCAAAAGATAAAACAGGGATAATGGTAGTAATATGGTAAGTATCAATACCTGAATGAAGGTAAGATAGATTTCGTGTTTATAGAAAAAATTATTGGTAATGAAAAAGTAAAATAGAGTGGCATAAACCGGAATAAAAATCGGATGGAAAATATAGGAAAAGAAGGCAAGAAATTTTTTCATGCAATGTTTATATTTTCTTTCTCATCCTTGCAACAGGAATGTCCAGTTGTTCACGGTATTTAGCAATAGTTCTTCGGGCAATAGGGTAACCTTTGTCTTTAAGTATGTCAGCTAGTTTGTCATCCGGTAAAGGTTTTCTTTTGTCTTCTTCCTCTATTACGGTTTGCAGGATCTTTTTGATCTCTATAGTAGATACATCTTCACCCTGATCATTTTTCATAGCCTCAGAGAAAAATTCCTTTATCAGTTTTGTGCCGTAAGGGGTTTCTACATATTTACTGTTAGCAACACGAGATACAGTCGAAATATCAAGCCCAATAGTATCGGCAATATCCTTAAGGATCATCGGTCTTAATTTTGCCTCATCACCATCAAGAAAATATTCTTCCTGATAATGCATAATAGCATTCATCGTCACATAAAGTGTTTCCTGACGCTGTCTTATAGCATCAATAAACCATTTTGCCGAATCCAGCTTTTGTTTGATAAACTGTACAGCATCTTTTTGAGAGTTCGATTTATCACGGGAATCCTTATAGGTTTGCAGCATTTCCTGATAATCTTTAGAAACGTGCAGTTCGGGCGCATTTCTTCCGTTCAGGGAAAGCTCAAGTTCACCATCTACAATTTTAATAGCAAAATCAGGAACGACATGCTCTACTGCTTTGGTACTGTTGCTTTCGTAAGCGCCTCCCGGTTTAGGATTAAGTCGTTCAATTTCGTCTATGGCATTACGCAATTGCTCCTGCGAAATATCATATTTCTGGAGTAATTTATCGTAATGCTTTTTTGTAAAAGCATCAAACTGATTTTCCAGTATATCTATAGCAAGCTCTATCGAGCTTGTAGGTGTTTTATGTTTTAATTGTAGCAATAAGCATTCCTGCAGGTCGCGTGCACCTACTCCTGATGGCTCCAATTGATGTATAATTTGTAGTATATTCTCGGTAGTTTTCTCATCGGTATAAATACCCTGAGTAAAAGCCATATCATCTACAATATCCGGAATACTACGGCGTATGTATCCCATATCGTCTATGCTGCCCACAAGAAATTCGGCAATTTCCCTTTCGCTATCACTAAGGATAAAAGTATTTAACTGGTCGATAAGACTTTGGTGAAAACTAACAGATGCGGCAAAAGGCATGCTTCTGTCTTCGTCGTCATCACTATAATTATTTGACTGGGTTTTATATCCTGGAATTTCGTCGTCGCTAAGGTACTCGTCTATGTTAATCTCGTCAGTATCTATCCTTTCATTATCATAGTCATCGTAATCGTCAAAATCCTCGGTAGTGTCAAATTCATCTGCTTCATATTCGTCTTCCTTGCCTGTTTCCAATGCAGGATTCTCGACCATCTCTTCTTTAAGACGCTGTTCAAAAGCTTGCGTAGGCAATTGTATCAGCTTCATCAGTTGGATTTGCTGCGGGGATAATTTCTGTGATAACTTTAATTGTAAATTCTGCTTAAGCATAATGAAGATGGACGTTTTATAGGATAAAGATACAAAAAGCACAGTTTATAAAGAGAGTGTTTTTGCATAAAATTAATAAACTTAAAAGAAGAGGTACAGTTTTTGTGGAAACAACATTCTCTTAATATTTATACCTTTTTATACCTTAAAGGGACTTATAAGCCACAATAACTTACTTATTTACAAATCGTACTTATTTGAAAATAAACAAAAAGGCATCACAATTTAAACTGTGATGCCTTTTTTATATTGTGTGAGCTTATATTAAAACTCAGCATTTTGAGGTGTCCTAGGGAAAGGTATTACGTCGCGTATGTTTGTCATTCCGGTTACGAAAAGCACAAGACGCTCAAAACCTAATCCGAAACCACTGTGTGTTGCTGTACCAAAGCGACGTGTATCAAGATACCACCATAGTTCTTTTTCATCGATACCAAGTTCTGCGATCTTTTCAAGAAGTACATCAAGGCGTTCTTCTCTTTCAGATCCTCCAACGATCTCACCAATACCAGGGAACAGAATGTCCATGGCGCGTACGGTTTTTTTGTCTTCGTTAAGCCTCATGTAGAATGCTTTAATGTTAGCAGGGTAATCGTAAAGGATTACAGGGCATTTAAAGTGTTTTTCTACAAGAAAACGTTCGTGCTCACTTTGCAGGTCAGCACCCCATTCTTCTATGATATAATTAAATTTCTTATTCTTGTTCGGCTTAGAGTTTTTAAGGATGTCTATTGCTTCAGTATAGCTTACGCGCTTAAAGTTATTTTCCAGTACAAACTGAAGTTTTTCTAATAAGCCCATATCGCTGCGTTCAGCCATTGGTTTGTTTTTTTCCTCATCGGTTAAACGCTGGTCAAGAAAAGCAAGGTCGTCCTTACATTTATCAAGAGCATATTTAATAACATACTGAATGAAATCTTCCGCAAGATCCATGTTATCATCAAGGTTGTTGAAGGCAACCTCAGGTTCTACCATCCAGAATTCTGCAAGGTGACGTGATGTGTTCGAGTTTTCTGCACGGAATGTTGGTCCGAATGTATATATCTGACCTAAAGCCATTGCAAAAGTTTCTCCTTCAAGCTGTCCGGATACAGTAAGATTCGTTTCTTTACCAAAGAAATCCTGTTTGTAATCTATCTGCCCTTCTTCATTAAGAGGTGCATTGTTAAGCGGGAATGATGTTACCTGAAACATTTCACCTGCTCCCTCGGCATCACTTCCTGTAATGATAGGTGTGTTTACATATACAAAACCTCTTTCCTGGAAATATTGGTGGATTGCAAATGACAGTACTGAGCGCACTCTCATTACAGCACCAAAAACATTAGTACGCACACGAAGGTGGGCATTTTCTCTTAAAAACTCAAGAGAGTGTTTTTTAGGCTGCATCGGGAACTTTTCAGGATCACTATCACCTAGTATTTCAAGGTTAGTAACCTGTACTTCATATTTCTGGCCGGCGCCTTTGCTTTCTACTAAATGACCTTTAATAGCTACAGCTGCACCTGTTGTAACACGTTTTAATGTTTCTGCAGGTGTATTTTCAAAATCAACAACACATTGAATATTATTTATAGTAGAACCATCATTCAAGGCTATAAACTGATTATTCCTAAAAGTTCTTACCCATCCTTTTACTAATACATCATCAACAGGCTTCGCGCTGTTAAGCAGGTCTTTAACTTTTGTGTGTTTCATTTTTTAAAATTTAATCTTGTTTATTGAAGCTAAGTATCCATTCCTTTTGTTTGAAGGATACAAATGCCTGCAAATGTAGTAAAAAGCACAAAGAAGTAAAAATGTGTTTTTACTTAAGAATTTATTTTTTAGATGTTATAAAAAAAGTCAAAAACGAAGTGTATACTGAATGAATAAGTAGTTATTTTGTAAGTAAAAAATTGATTTAATAATTTATTAACAAGCTATGAAAAAAATTACATTATTTCTAGTTCCAATATTATTGTTATTGGTTGCAAATGCTTCCTTCGCGCAAGGACTTGTTATTAATGAGGTCATTACTTCTAACTCAGATGTTATTGTTGACGATGACGGGAGTTATGAAGATTGGATCGAGATATATAATGGAAGTGCCGAAAGTATAAATTTGGATGGTTATGGATTAACAGATAATTCAGATTTATTCCAGTGGACTTTTCCAAATAAAACCATTTTGCCTGGCGAGCATCTCTTAATTTGGTGTTCTGATAAAAATAGAGTAGATCCGGATTCACCTTTGCATACAAATTTTAAAATAAGCTCTGGTGGAGAAGTAATTACGCTTACTGATAATGATGGAGATGTTGTTGATAGTTATCCGGCTGTTTCAATTCCTCAAAATTATACATATGGCAGAGCGACTGATGGAGCATCTTCTTTTGTAATATTTCCTGAGCCAACTCCTGGTACGGCAAATATAACTGTTGGATATTCTGAAATTTTGGATACTCCCATTTTTTCTAAACAATCGGGCTTTTATGAAGATGCATTCAATTTAACGATGTCCTCGGTTACTTCAGGAGCCACAATTATCTATACACTTGATGGGTCTGAACCAGATGAAAATAATTTATTGGGGACTACCTATAAATATAAGAATAAATACCCGAAAAATCCAGGAGATGGTTTTGGGAGTTTACTTCAAAAGACATTTATTACCCTTACATATACCAATCCTATTTCCATATATGATAGAAGTAGTGAACCAAATAAAATATCTTCTATATCTACAACATACGATTCTGATCCTACATATATTCCGGAAAATCCTGTATTAAAAGGAACATCTGTTAGAGCTAAAGTAATAAAGCCAGGCGCTATGGCTAGTAAAACAATTACCCAAAATTATTTTATATCTCCTCAGGGGGAAAATTTATTTTCTTTACCAGTTGCTGCTATAAATATTGACGAAAATCTTTTATTTGGCTACAACGAAGGCATCCACGTAGCTGGTAAGGATTTTGATCAATGGAGGACAGCTAACCCGGATGATACTACGCAATGGTGTGATGCTAATTATGATCGTAGCGGAGACGATTGGGAAGTAAAAGGTAATTTTAGTTATTATGCCAATGGATCGGAAGTAATTAATCAGGATACCGGCTTAAGGATACATGGAGGTACCACAAGGGCATACCCAAATAAATCATTACGCCTTTATGCTCGATCCGAATTTGGAAAAGGCAGCTTTGATTATCCGTTTTTTGGAGAGAATGAAGATGATAGTTATAAAAGGCTGATTCTTAGAAATGCAGGCAACGATGCTAGTACAACTTATTTCTTAGATGCTTTTATTCATAAAAGTGTAAGTCATTTAAATTTTGATACACAATCTTACCAGCCAACAATAACATTTATCAATGGAGAGTTCTGGGGGATGCTAAATTTAAGGGAGCGTTACGATAAACATTATTTTGAAAGGGTTTATGGAATAGAAGATGATGTACTGGATCATATAGAGATAGCAGGGATAATTGAAGCTAAAGAGGGAGATTTAGATCATTATTCTGACCTTATAGATTTTGTTGAAAATAATTCGTTGTCTGATGATGAGAATTATACTTATATCACAACACAAATAGATCCTGAAAATTTTGCCGACTATTATATAACAGAAATTTATATAAATAATACCGATTGGCTTGCAAACAATGTGGAGCTTTTTAGAAAGAAGACAGATAATTATGAGCCGAATGCTCCTCATGGGCAGGATGGAAGATGGCGATGGATATTAAAAGATACTGATGTCTCTTTCGGTCTTGTAGGGTCGTATACTCATAATACATTGGCATTTGCAACCGAAGAAAATGGCCCTTCTTATCCAAACCCGGCGTGGGCAACCCTTTTATTTAGGAAGATGCTTGAAAATTCTGAATTTAAAAATTACTTTATTAACAGATTTGCCGACTTATTAAACACAACTTTTTTACCATCTCGTTTACAAACGATTTATGATGGATTAAAAAATAACATAGCATCCGAAATACCTAAGCATATTGAACGTTGGGGTGCTATTGGATCTGTTGAGAATTGGAATAATTACTGTAGTGCAATCATTAATTATGCACATCAACGACCAGATCATCAAAGAAACCATATCAGGCAAGAGTTTGCAATAACAGATAATCTAACTGCAACGTTAAACGTGTCTAATGCTTCTCACGGTTATATTGCTATGAATACAATTGATATAAATTCTTCAACACAAGGCGTTGATGAGAATCCATATCCATGGACAGGTATATATTTCCAAAATGTTCCTGTAACTCTTAAGGCAGTTGCTTTACCGGGATTCAAATTTTCTCATTGGAGTGGGGATATTAATAGCACTGAAATTGAGGTTGTTTATATACCTACTGCTAATTTCTCTGTAACGGCACATTTTATACCTGCCCCAGTTGTTGCAACTCCAAAACCAATTTATTTTTGGGTATTTGACTCTGCTGTAACCAATGATACAGCTTTAACAAGTTTAAATTCTACTTTCGAGATAGATGAAGAGGCAACATTGGAATATCAGTCATGCTTAGAAGGCTATCCGTTTAATGATACTCATCCAAATTGGAGAAAAGCATCAATGGAAAGAAGAAATAGCCCTACTGATATTAACTATATTCCTAAAGCGAATAATGATGTGCTTTTTGCGGATTCAAACATGAAGGGTATTCAAATTAAGCAGCCGTTTCATAACAATGGATCGGAAAATGCAATGATATTTAATTTATCTACTTCTGGCTATAAAGATGTTTTTTTTGCTTTTGCTGCCAAAGATGAAGGTGCTGCCAATGCTATTTTTATTGACTATTCTATTGATTCGGCATCTTCCACATGGATTACAACAGGTCTGGAAACATCATTATTAAGTTTAACTGATGATTATGAATTGTATGAGGTAAGTTTTGCTTCTATCTCTGGAGTAAATGATAATCCTGATTTCAAAATAAGGCTTCGTTTTACAGGGACTGATATGACTATAGATGAAGGTAATCGTGTAACATTTAATAATATTAGTGTTATTGGAACCTCAATAAATGCTGCTGTAAATGAATTTGAAAAGATATCATTTACGGTATTTCCAAATCCGGTTTCCGATGTATTATCTATCCTGCATCAGTATGATAAAGTAGATTTTAAGATATTTTCTATGGATGGTAAATTGATAAAGGAGAATGTTTTAACAAACAATCAGATAGATTTGGCTGAATTGCAAAGAGGGGTTTATTTATTAGAACTCTCGTCAGAAGGAAACTATCAAACAAAAAGAATCATCAAAAAATAACATAAAAAATGCCAGAGAAGATCTGGCATTTTTTATAATACCTTAGAATAAATTAAACACGAACGAAATTTTTATCGACATGTTTCTGTCAAATTCGGGTAATTGGTAGGGGCCATAACGATAAAAGAATGTTAGTCCCAATCCACTGAATATTTCATTAAGTTCAACACCACTTTCGTAAAAACCTCTTTCGAGGGTATTAAAAGCAATACCTTCATGTTCAGATTTGTCACGCATATTACCCCATACTGCCCTGGTTACTAATACAGGTGATAGTTTAATCTTGTCGAGTATAGTAAATTTGCGAATACCATGTTTTACCTGCGCCATTATGTACTGGCTTGAGAAAAACTCGTTAAAATACATAGTTTCAAAACTGTTTTTTCCGGCAAAAGTTATCCGGGCTAATATAGCATCCTTATTAAGGTTGTTGGGTGATGTACTGTACAAATGGGTAAGGGGTGTATTTCCTATTGCTACACCGGTTTGAATAAGTGCAGATGTTTTTTGACCGTTAAGATATTGCTTTTCATATTCTGCCTTAAAGTCAAATTTACCAAAGGTAAAATCACTATTTAATACATTCGAAACAGATTGTGAATACTGAAAAGCAAATTTCGGGAAACGTTTTTCAGTTTCTATCCTTCCTATCGGTGTTTGCATAAAATCGCTGAAAGGATTCCATTGTATGGATACCGATGCCATAGTAAGATAAAAAAGACTGTAAGAGTGCCCAAAGGGATTAAACGTATACCCAAATTTCGGATCGATACGGCTACGGGTAATCTGCCACATACTTTCTGTTTTGGGCAATATTTTGGTTTCTATATATGCCTGATACGTTTGGTGGTTATAAAAGGTAGAAATGTTTATTGGCCGTGGATCATATATTTTAAAAACCTTTTTATCGGTGGCAAAAGAGGTGCTTGCAATTTCACTTACATCATTGGTGTATGAGGCACCTATCCATGAGTTGGTAAAGTTTCCGGCTCTAACTGCAGCTCCAAGGCTGTATTTAAACTGGCCGTCTTTGGTTCCATAAGCCCCATATCCACTTAGTCTAAAGGTTTCGGCGAATTTATTATTGGTTATTAAGCCTAACCCCGGGCGAAAACCTTCGTAGTTGTTGTATTTTATGAATTTTTGTAAGTCAATATCTATAGGCCCTAATGGGAAGTAACCGTTAACAACACTTCGTCCTATAAAGATAACCTGTTCCCAATTTTCTTTTGTAACAATGCTATCCATGGCGGTATAGGTAGTAATACTTCGGGTATCCAGAGTATCTGTCCTAAAGTTATTCCAGTAGCTTTCGGGCCTGTTTATGGCCTGTTTATTTATTTCTATAGCTACAGATGGACGTCTTATAGTTATAGGGATGTCAAATTTCTTATCGAAATTTGCCGATTCAAGGTAAACATATATCAAATCCGACGGTTCTGCCTCTCTTTTTTTATTTACAGCATCAAACTTAATGGTTTCGCCCAACCCTGGTATTTTAATGTCGTGTTTGTTATTGCCTTTTACAATTTTGAGTGTTTTTTTGTCGGGAAACCAAATTCCTTTATCGGGAACATATTTAAAGAAATGAGTTGAGGTAATGTTGAGTACATTGCTTACCCTAAAAACAGCCTTGGCAACACCATAGGTGGCACTGTCAATATATATAATACCTTCCAGTTTTTTCTTTTTCTTCTTAGGGAAGAAATGAATCATATAGGCATTTCGATTATCTATGGAAACAGTATCGAGTATTTTGTAATTGTATTCGGCAAAAGCATTATTGGCAAGAGGCCCGGCATATTTGGTTTCTATCAGGTCTATGTCATCGGTATAAACAGAATAGGATTGCAATTTTAGACCGATAAGTTCGTACAGCGGTTGTTTAAAACCTGCCATACGTGAGGCAAGTATATTTTCCTTAAGTCCCCCTTGCTCACGGTTATACATGAATTCAGATATTTTTTCTGTTTGATAGAGGTGTCTTTTTTCAATAAGCTTTTTAAATTTATAGTCGGTAGAGTCTATTTTTTTAAAAAGGCGGCCTGCTTTTTCATAAACAAATATCGAATCGAGTACCCCAGATATCGAATCAGGATTAGCTGTTATCACTAGCTTTTCGTAGCTTTTATAGCTAAAGCTGTTTAATTTTTGTTGTGGGTCATTAATCATTTTACGCCTTATGGCTTTCCCTATAATTTCATTTACGGGGCTCGTAGCGTTAATAACTACTTCGTTTAAAATTTGCGCTTTTGGTTCGAGAACAACAGAGTAAAAATACCTGCCCGGCGTAATTTTAAAAGAACGATCTTCATAACCAATATAGGAAACCGTAAAAATTTCGTGTAATGTAGCATGCTCAAGCACAAATTTACCGTCAAAATCGGTAATCATGCTTTTGCCATTTTGCTGAATAATAGTTGCAAAAGGCAATGCTTCGTTGTTTTTGCTGTCTTTCACCACGCCTGTTATGGCTGTTTGTGCCTGGCCGGCCAGGGAAAGGAAAAAAAGCAAAAACGTAAGAATTCTCATAGAGTCTTTATAGCTAAACGAGGGAAGTAATAATTTGTTACGCAAAGATAGCATATAAATAAAAAATCCGCCACAAGGGCGGATTCAATTATACTTTCATTATCTCAGCTTCTTTATGTACCAGAAGCTCGTCAATTTTTTTGATAAAACTGTTTGTAAGCTCTTGTATGCTTTCTTCTGCGTCTTTACATGCATCTTCAGATACTCCGTCTTTTTCCAGTTTTTTAATATCGTTGTTAGCGTCTTTACGAACATTTCTTACACCAATCTTAGCATCTTCAGCTTCAACTTTTGCTTGTTTTACAAGGTCTCTTCTTCGCTCTTCTGTAAGCGGCGGAACACTGATGATGATATTGTCACCATTGTTCATTGGGTTAAAACCAAGATTTGCGACCATAATCGCTTTTTCGATAGGTTGTAGCATGTTTTTTTCCCAAGGCTGTATTGTTATAGTTCTTGCATCAGGAACGTTGACGTTAGCTACTTGCGAAAGAGGTGTCTGAGAGCCATAATAGTCTACAAACACACCGCCAAGCATAGCAGGGCTGGCCTTACCGGCACGGATATTTAGAAATTCTTTTTCAAGGTGGGCAATAGACCCATTCATTGATTCTTTTGCGCTATCTAAGATAAAATCTATTTCTTCCATGGTGTAATTCTTATCTTTTAAAAATTAAACATTTACAGTAGTTCCTACTAATTGTCCTTCGCATACTTTTGCCAGGTTACCTTCCTTGTTCATATCAAAAACAATAATAGGAAGCTCGTTTTCCTGACTAAGCGTAAAGGCAGTAGTATCCATTACATTAAGTCCTTTTTTAAGAACATCGTTAAATGTAAGGGTGTCATATTTTACAGCTGTAGGGTCTTTTTCCGGATCGGCAGTATAAATACCGTCAACTCGTGTTCCTTTCAGGATAACATCGGCATTTACTTCTACACCTCTTAATACAGCAGCAGTATCGGTAGTAAAGTATGGGTTACCTGTTCCTGCTCCAAATATTACGATTCTTCCTTTTTCAAGGTGACGTACAGCTCTCCTTTTTATATACGGTTCTGCAATAGCCTCAATTTTAAGTGCTGTTTGCAGTCGGGTAGGTAAACCGGCATCTTCCAGGGCACCTTGTAAAGCCATACCGTTTATAACGGTAGCAAGCATACCCATGTAGTCTCCCTGAACCCTGTCCATACCATTACTGGCACCGGCTACACCTCTAAAAATGTTACCTCCTCCTATTACGATAGCTATTTGTACTCCTTTAGCATGTATTTGCTTTATCTCATCAGCATATTCGGCAAGTCTTTTAGGATCAATGCCATATTGCCTGTCGCCCATTAGGGCTTCGCCACTTAGCTTTAACAGGATTCTTTTGTATTTCATAGGGTATATTTTGACTGGTGCAAATATAGTAATAATTGTTTTTCAATAAATACAATTTTACAGCTCTGTTATACTATGCGATAAGGTCTTCATATGATTTTTTTGCCGACTCATAACCTATACGAAAAATCTCATCCATTTTAACTTTGCTTGTTTCGAAGGTGCTGTATAGTGCCAATTCGTCAGGGCTTATAACCCAGTCACATAGCGTTAATTTTTGCATATTACTATTAGCCGAAAGCAAGTCGTATGCACGGGTGGTAACCGATCGTATCGTTTTAAGATCGCTGGCCTCTATTTTTTGAATTGGACTAACATAAATGCCTATGATCTTTTCGCAGCGTCCTTGCAATATGTCCGAAGGGAAGTGGTTAATGATGCCACCATCACTATACATTTTACCGTCTATTTCATAAGGAGAGATAATTCCTGGAAAGGCAGAAGAGGCTAGTACAGCATCGGCAATTTTAGTTTCCTTGCCAAAAATCTTCAATTTTCCCGATACAAGATCTGTCGCTGTAAGGTGCATTTTAAAAGGCATATCGCCTAGTGTAGCATCTTTAAATACAGAATAGAAGTAATCTCTAAATGCATCAGAATCGATAAATCCTGCTTTGCGAAAGGTAAAGTGCTTCCAATGAAAAAAATAAATAGATTTAAAAAATTCTAAAATCTCCTCGGGTTTTTTGCCCCATGCGTATAAAGACGACACTATGGCACCCGAGCTGGTGCCTGCAATATGCGAAGGTTTAAGTCCTATTTCATCAAAAAATTTTAATACGCCTGCGTGCGCTATACCTTTTGAGCCTCCGCCCGAAAGAATCAGGCCGATGGTATTTCCGTCAAATTTCATTCGTTAATTAATTTACTGACTAAATTACAGTTTTTTCCTTATGGCGTTTTTTTTGCTATGCTAAAAGTTACAATTACTTTTGCACATAAAATTTTTTGATCATGAATTCACTAATAGAAAATAGCGTACTTAACAGTTTTAGCTACGCAGAATACAGAAACCATGTTTCTCAGTTGTTGCTTGAAAAATTATCTACAGGAGATACTCAAAGTGAAGATCTGTTTAATTACAGCACACTTAATGAGGTGCGTATGAACCGTCTTGATAAAACAATTAAAATACCGCAAGAGATTAAAGATAAACTTGCGAACCTTAAAAAGGAGTATTTGTTACTTGTAATATCCGAAGGATGGTGTGGTGATGCGGCGCAAATAGTTCCGGTTATGAATAAAATTGCAGAAGAATCGTCAAAATTGGAGCTTAAAATTGTGCTTCGCGATGAAAACGTTACCCTTATGGATGAGTTCCTTACTAATGGCGCGAGGTCTATACCGAAATTAATATTGGTTGAAAAAGACACTCACATTGTAAGAGGGAGCTGGGGACCAAGACCACATGGTGCATTAAAACTTATACTGGATTATAAAGAGAAATTTGGTGTAATTGATCAGGAGGCAAAAACCGAATTGCAAAAATGGTATTTGCAGGATAAAGGAATCAGTACTATGGAAGAAATCGTAGTGTTGCTCGAAAACGCAGAGAATATGTAATTCCTTTTTGCCACCAATAGCACAAATTTTCACAAATATAATTACCCCTGACTTTTGTTGGGGGTTTTGTTTTATAGGTTGTTGGCAATGCGAACAAAACGAAGTGACGTATTGTGCTATCTCGACGAAAGGAGATTCAAGGCTAAAAGCCGACTGGCGAAGCAAATCTCAGAAAAAAGAGATTTCTCAATTCCGCTGTCGCTTCATTCGAAATGACATTTCCTGCATCGGACTTCTGACTTCGAACAATTGACAGACTAACTACAAACTTCCTATAATCTCAATTTTATCAGAGGTCGACATTCCGCCTGGATTACAACCGGGTAATCCTTCCGGAATTTCCTTGCTTATTTCTTTATAGTACTCTATCCAAGCCGGGAAAAATTCAGTGGTGCCGGGTTGTTTATAAGTCATTGGGAACAGCTCAAAAAACGGTTTATTTTTATTGGCTGACTTAAAAGCATCATATATTAGTTCGGAACAATAATAGCTTCCATTATCGTATACATATTCATCATCATAAGGTACGCCCAGTTGTTTTAGCGAAAAACTAATGGCATCCGGGATGAGCTTTTTGTATTGCTTTTTCAACCTGCCAACAGGCATTGGCTTTTTGGTGTTCTTAGAGAATTTTTCTAATGTAGTTAGTCGAACAGCTTTACCGGCAGCTTCTATAATATATATAGTGTCATTTTTATGGTACACCATACCCATATGGCTAAAATCGTTTCCATTATACCCTTCGGTAACCGCTTCTATGGCATCACAAAGCGGACCGCAATCCATATCCTGAAAAAGGAGATCGCCATCCTGTAACGTTACCTTATTTTGAGCAAATACAGATGTTATTCCAAAAAAGAAAATGAATAGTGTTTTCATGCTTAAAAGAAATTTAACAAACTAATACCCAGAGTAAAAGTGGAGATTTGTTGGGTGTCATGTGGTGAGTAACCATAAAAGCTAAGATCGACAAAAAGGCATATCTCATCTTCAGACATAATGCCTAAACGGTATTTTTGATAAAAACCGCTAAGGTCGCCACGTCCTAAAGCAAAAGACCTTCCGAAACCTGCCTGAAATAGCATACTGCTGTCTTCGTTAAAATGTGGATTAAGAAAAAGATTTCCATATACTGGTACTGCAACCAATTTTTGTCGAAGACTTGAATCGATGCCGGAGTTAACGCTTATGCCCAGCCAATGGTTAAAGTGTGTACCATAACCAGTGTGAAAACTGAGTCCGTCAGGAATAAACCAAGACTCTTTTTTTCCGTTATATTCATTTACTTCGTTAGCATTTGGGTTTCTACTAAATGATAGTGAGAAAGCATGCTGTATAAATTTAAAATTACGATCCTGAATTCTCTCTTCTTTTTTCTTTTTAAGAGTATCTTGTTCAGTGGTAATAAATACTGTCTGCCCAAATGAGCAACTACAAAAAAACAAGAGCAGATAGGATAGTTTATGAAATGATACCATTTACAAAAGCATCAGGAGTTATGGCATCTTCAACTGAGTGTTTTCCGATTTTTGTACGGCGAAGAGCCGTTAAGTGAGCCCCTGATTGCATTGCTTTTCCAAAATCGAAAGCGAGAGAACGAATATATGTTCCTTTACTGCATACCACTCTAAAATCTATTTCGGGTAGTGCTATTCGGGTGATTTCAAATTCGTGAATGGTGGTTTTCCTAAAGGCTATTTCTACTTCTTCGCCTGCGCGTGCATGTTCATATAGTCTTTTACCATCTTTTTTTATAGCCGAAAAAACGGGAGGCTGCTGGTCGATCTCACCTAAAAACTGCTTTACAGTTTCATGGATAAGCTCTTCATTAATATGTTCGGTAGGAAAGGTAGCGTTTATCTCTGTTTCCAGATCGTAGGATGGAGTAGTAGCACCTATGTGAAAAGTACCTGTGTATTCTTTCTCCATTCCTTGTAGCTCGGAAATTCGTTTGGTAAACTTTCCGGTACAAACAATTAGTAAACCAGTCGCTAACGGATCTAATGTTCCTGCGTGGCCTACTTTTATTTTTTTTACTCCGGTATAATTTTTTAGGGCATATTTTATTTTATTGACCGCCTGGAATGAGCTCCATGTTAGTGGCTTATCAATAAGTACAATTTGTCCTTCAAGGAATTCTTCGGGTGTAGTCACGGTGCTGTTATTTGTTAATTACAAAATAAGCCAAAAGAGCTATACCAGCTATAATTCTGTACCAGCCCCAAGGTTTAAAACCGTACTTTTTAATAACACCAATAAATCCTTTTATGGCAACTATGGCAACTACAAAAGCTATAGCGTTACCCATTAAAAACATTTTAATGTTGTCGCTGTTTTGTGTAAGCAGTTCGTAACCTTTAAGTCCGGTTTGGTGATACGTTTTTAAAAACACCGAGTATACCGTTACTGCTGCCATAGTAGGTACGGCAAGGAAGAAAGAAAATTCTGCTGCAGCTTCACGGGTAAGCTTTTGCTGCATACCTCCAATAATAGATGCTGCTGCACGGCTAGTACCCGGCATCATGGCAAGGCACTGCCAGAAACCTATGGTTACTGCTTTTTTTATAGTAATATCTTCTTCTTTATGAATTGTTGGACTCTTAAAAAAGTTTTCAATGAATAGTAATATTACACCTCCTAATATAAGCACGATTGCAATAGGAATAGGATCTCCAAGAACGGCATCGATCATATCGTCAAAAATATAACCCAGTACCAATGCAGGTACTACTGCGCAAGCCAGTTTAATGTAGAAGCTGAATTTACTAAAGTCAAGGAATTTCTTCCAGTACAATGCCACTACGGCAAGGATGGCTCCAAATTGTATGGAAACCTGAAAAAGTTTTACAAAATCGTCCTCCTGAATGCCAAAATAAGAACTGGCAAAGATCATGTGAGCGGTAGAGGAAATAGGTAGGTATTCGGTAAGTCCTTCAATAATTGCAAGGATAATGGCCTGAAAAAAATCCATTATTTATTATTCTTTTTAAAATTTTTAATTGCTGCATCTTCCGGAAAAGTTTCGCCTTGTGTCGTTTCAGCAGTTTTAGAAGCAGGGTTTTTAAGTATAGCGTAAATGGTAAAACCAAAGCCAATAAGTACTACTGTTGGAGCTAAGCGTATTCTTCTAAAATCAAAAATAGCATCACTAAATACTTTTGGATCGTCACTGCCACCACCAGACATTAGTATAAAACCTAAAGCGATAATGCCTAATCCGATTAAAAGTAGTTTGTAGTTTACCTTTTCGAAAAGGAAGTGCGTTTTTATTTCGTTGTTGTTCGGTTTCATTGTTTTGTTATTTGTCCGATGTCGGAAGTATGTTGTTGTAAATTTATGTCTATGGATCTAAAATCTCAATACTCAGATCTAATAAAGATCATCTGTTCTTAGATTAAGGAATCTTTGAGTTGCGAAAAAAGTACTAATGGTCGTTATTATAATGCCAAACACTAATACGCCACAAAGTACTATGGCGGTAGGAATCCAGTCTTCCCAAATGTTAAGAACCGGGAAAGCGCTGTCCAGATAGTATACCAGCCATATTAATGCGCCAATGGCTAATCCGGAACCAATAAGCCCAAGTTTAATACCGCGCCATACAAACGGTTTACGGATAAACGATTTGGTTGCTCCAACCATCTGCATGGTTTTAATAATGAAACGATGTGAATAAATAGATAGTCTGAGTGAGCTGTTTATTAAAAGCATTGAAATAAATGCCAGCACGCCGCTCAGCACCAGTATCCAGAACGTTATTTTTTTAATATTTTCATTAGCCATCTCTACAAGCATACTGTCATAGCTAACATCGCCTACGTGCGGATTCGCTCTTAACTGAATTTCTATTTCCTTGATGCTGTCTGCCTGAACATAACCACCTTTTAAGTGAATATCGTATGAATCTAATAACGGATTGCTGTCCAGCATGGTTTGGTAGTCACCTACAATATCCGGATTGTTTTTTGCTGCATCTTCCTTAGAAACATACACAGCATCTTTTATATAATGCGCTCCCTTTAGCTGCTCACCAAAAGCTTTTGTAATACTATCGTTGGCTTCTCTTTTAAAATAAACCGTCATTGGGATATTTTCTTTAACGTAGCTCGATATCTTTTCGGTATTAATTACGAATAGCCCTAATGCGCCCAAAAGCGTAAGTACGATAAAGATGCACAGTATAACAGAAAAATAAGAAGAGATAAGACGTCTTTTCTGGAATTTTTCAAAAGATGATGCCATAGGTTATATTTTAGCCGTAAAAATAAATAAAGTATTTTGTTTATGCATAGTTTATAACGGCCAAAGTTTTGACTTTCGTACAATAAGCGTAAATTTGCCTTCTTTTGAGGAGCTGAGGCTCTTAGGTGCTGAGTGACGGAGTTTTTATAGAACTTGGTATATAGCCTAAGAACCTTAGTGACTAAGCAACTAAGAACCTTTAAAGTAAAATGAGATACAATCCGAACGAAATTGAGGCCCGCTGGCAAAAATACTGGGCAGAGAACAAGACATTTATGGCAGAGGACAGCTCTGATAAACCAAAATATTATGTACTCGATATGTTTCCTTACCCATCTGGGGCAGGACTACACGTAGGTCACCCCCTGGGTTACATCGCATCAGATATTTATGCACGTTATAAACGCCACAAAGGTTTTAATGTATTGCATCCGCAGGGATATGATAGTTTTGGTCTTCCGGCAGAACAATATGCTATACAGACAGGGCAGCATCCAGCAGTAACGACAGAAGCTAACATAGCCCGTTACCGTGAGCAGCTGGATAAAATTGGTTTCTCATTCGATTGGGATCGCGAAGTGCGTACATCTAGTCCGGAGTATTACAAATGGACTCAGTGGATATTTATTGAGCTGTTTAACTCTTGGTACAATAAAAACACCGATAAAGCCGAAAATATCGATACACTTGTTGCGATATTCAAAAGCGAAGGGAATGCCAAAGTAAATGCTGTAAGCGATGATAATATTGCGGTGTTTACTGCTAAAGAATGGAATGGATATTCTAAACAAGACCAGGAGCGTATATTATTAAAATATAGGCTTACTTACCTTGCGGAAACAGAAGTGAACTGGTGCCCTGCTTTAGGAACGGTACTGGCGAATGACGAAATTATTAATGGTGTTTCCGAAAGGGGAGGGCATCCGGTCATTCGTAAAAAAATGACGCAATGGAGCATGAGAATCTCAGCTTATGCCGAACGCTTATTACAAGGTCTCGAAACGATAGACTGGACAGAATCGCTTAAAGAAAGCCAACGTAACTGGATAGGTAAATCGGTAGGTGCATCGGTGACTTTTAAAGTGAAAGATATGGATCGCGAAAGAAACAGCCTTGACTTTTTATTGACAGGTGATGATACCAGCGATTATAAAATAGAAGTATTTACTACCCGTCCTGACACTATATTTGGCGTAACATTTATGACTTTAGCGCCAGAACATGATTTGGTGGCGAAAATAACTACACCGGAACAAAAACAGGCAGTTGAGGATTATGTACAAGCTACAGCAAAACGTAGCGAACGTGAGCGTATGGCCGATGTAAAAACCATTTCGGGTGTATTTACAGGAGCGTATGCCGAGCATCCTTTCACTAAAGCATCTATCCCGGTTTGGATAGGTGATTATGTATTGGCAGGTTATGGTACAGGTGCCGTTATGGCTGTACCTGCGGGTGATCAGCGTGATTATGATTTTGCAAAACATTTTGATATTGAGATCAAAGATATATTTGCTGATGTAGATATTTCTGAAGAAGCTTATGGCTCTAAAGATAATGTGAAACTTCAGAATTCTGATTTTTTAAACGGATCAGATTATAAAACGGCTACTAAAAAAGCCATTGAAGCATTAGAGGATTTAGGACAGGGTAAAGGTAAAACCAACTACCGTTTACGCGATGCTGTTTTTAGCCGTCAAAGGTATTGGGGCGAGCCATTCCCGGTATACTATGTAAACGGTATGCCACAAATGATTGCTACAGAACATTTACCAATTCGTTTACCTGAAGTAGAGAAATATTTACCTACCGAAGATGGCCAGCCACCTTTAGGAAACTCTAAGGAATGGGCATGGAGTACTGCAGAAAATAAGATAGTAGCTAACGATCTTATTGATGGAGTAAACGTATTTGAACTTGAGTTGAACACTATGCCGGGATGGGCAGGTAGCTCATGGTATTGGTTGCGTTACATGGATCCTTTCAATAATGACTCTTTTGTAGATAAGGATGCCGAAGCCTACTGGCAGAATGTCGATCTTTATATCGGTGGTAGCGAACATGCAACCGGCCACTTGTTGTATAGCCGTTTCTGGAATAAGTTTTTAAAAGACAGAGGGTTTATTAATCAGGAAGAGCCATTTAAGAAACTTATCAACCAGGGAATGATTCTGGGAATGAGTGCTTTTGTTCACTTTTATTTATTGAACTGTGTGGCTAACTCTGAAGATGACGTTAATTTACCGGCGCGTATACCGATAATGATCTCTGAGAGAATTTATACCAATATTTTGGAAGGAAGAAATTCTAACACCATAGAAAATTGGGTTACTGAAAAGTATGGCGATAAAAGTACAAGAGGTTTTGATGTCGTTTTCACATCTCCCGATGTCATAAAAAGAAATGTTGATATTTCCTTGTTAAAAGGACTCACTGATGAACTGGATGTTGATGCATTTAGAGCAAGTAGTCTGGATCAAGATTTATCTGAAGCAGTATTTTTAACTGATGAGAATGGAAGATACATGGTTTCCCGTGAGGTCGAAAAAATGTCGAAATCCAAATACAATGTTGTAAACCCGGATGATATTTGCGATCAATATGGCGCAGATACGTTGAGGTTGTATGAAATGTTCCTTGGTCCGTTAGAACAGGCAAAACCGTGGAATACTGCCGGTATTACAGGTGTTTCTGGCTTTCTTAAAAAACTTTGGAAGTTGTATTTTGATGACAATGGCCTTATTGTTACTACCAATCCGGCAAGTAAGGATGCATTAAAAACATTACACAGAACAATTAAGAAAACTCAGGATGATATTGAGAATTTCTCATTCAATACTTCGGTAAGTTCTTTCATGATCGCTGTTAATGAGCTTACAGCTATGAATTGTCATGAACGTACTATACTAGAGCCATTGGCAATATTAATGTCGCCTTATGCGCCACACATTGCAGAAGAATTATGGTACAGGCTTGGTCACCAAACGAGCATTTCTCAAGTGCCTTTCCCACTTTTCAATCCGGAGCATTTGGTAGAAAGCAGCAAGGAATACCCAGTATCATTTAATGGTAAAACCCGCTTTATGATCGAGTTGCCAATGGATATGGGCGCTGCTGAAATTGAAAAGACTATTCTTGCAGACGAAAGGACAGCACAGCAGCTTAATGGAGCTGTACCTAAAAAGGTTATTGTGGTGCCAAGTAAGATTATAAATATTGTAATGTAATCGTAAGGTTCATTATTTCATAATATATAACTCCGAAGAAACAGTAATTAAAACTGATTCTTCGGAGTTTTGCATTTAGATTGTTTAGGTATTCCTGTCCCAATTATACAATTCAGCATGCTTATAGGCTTATATCTTTACCGTAGTTAATACAGTCTATAAATCTAAAATTTTATGAAAAAAATCGTACTCATTGCTCTTAGTATTTTGGGAGTTCAATCATCATTGATTGCTCAGGAAACGGAAACGACTATAACAACGACTGCTACATCAAATGATGAAGAAGTGAAAACATGGTATATTTCTGTTGGGGCTGCCGTTATGGATGATTATAAAATCAATAAAAAACTAGCTGCTGCGGGTATGCCGCAGATAGGTAACAGTGCTTTGGAAGTTAGTATTGGGCATAGTGTTATGTATAAAAAGCTGTTGATGGATATTGAATGGAATACCAACTATATGGATAATAAAACGGCTACAGACAGGGTTAAAACCGTTAATTCGGGGGTTAATTTCCGTGTAAACTATGTGGCTTGGCAAAATAATAAATTCTTCCTTTCGGGGGGGGCAGATTTCTCGTATATGTTCAATTATTTTAATTTATATACTAGGGGTAATGTAATAGATATTAACGATCTTACTCCTTCAACACATACAGGACACATTAATCTTAATAACTCTCAGTTTTATATGGGACCTTCAATTGTTTTTGGAGCATTACAAAAAACTAAGTTTCCTTTAAGACTTAATTTGGGGTATGAGTGGGCACTATACAGTAGTAACTGGAAATCTGAAGTAGCAGGTGTTGCCAATAGTTTTAGAGAGAATGGGCAAGGACGTTTTTATGCAAAGCTTTCTATTCCACTTTAATAGACAAAATACTGACAAAATTTCATTTTAAGCCAATCCCGAAAAGATTGGCTTTACTTTTGATATAGATTAAGAAACTAAAAAAATAAAAAGCATGTTAGGATATTATATACTACTAGGCATAATTGCTTTAGTGAGTTTTGCTGTAAGTTCAAAACTACAGAGCAAATTTGCTTACTATTCAAAAGTTCATTTGCGTAATGGTATGAGCGGAGCAGAAATTGCTCAAAAAATGCTTAGCGATAACGGAATTCACGATGTAAGGATTATTTCTACCCCAGGTAGATTAACAGACCATTATAACCCGGTAGACAAAACAGTGAATCTTAGTGAGGCTGTTTATAACCAACGCAATGCTGCTGCAGCTGCTGTTGCTGCTCACGAGGTAGGCCACGCAGTGCAACACGCTACAGCTTATGATATGCTTAAATTACGATCTAAGCTCGTGCCTATAGTTAGTGTAACATCGGGCATGTCGCAATGGGTTGTATTAGGAGGGCTCTTGTTAGGAGCTGCATCGGGTATTGGTGCAGGGTATTACATAGCTGTACTTGGCTTGGTATTAATGGCACTTGCTACTCTGTTTAGCTTTATTACACTTCCGGTAGAATATGATGCGAGTAACCGTGCATTGGCATGGCTTAAAAATAAAAATATGTTAACCCCGCAAGAATATGCCGGGGCAGAAGATTCGCTTAAATGGGCAGCCCGTACCTATCTTGTAGCTGCGATAGGGGCATTGGCAAGTTTGGTTTTCTGGGCGCTAAAGGTATTTGGCGGATCAAGGAATTAATAATTCCTTTCTATATATAGAGTGAAAAATCCGCTTCGGTATAACCGGGCGGATTTTTTTATCTTATAAAGCCAATACCTATTCTAATCTCAATTCTATAACTGTATCTGTCTTTCTATTTGCTGATCTAACGATATAAAAGTCTCAGTACGTGATACGCCAGGGATAGGTTGTATTTTCTTATTAAGAAGCTGCATAAGGTGTTCATTATCCCGGCAGATGATCTTTATGAATACCGACCAGTTTCCTGTAGTATAGTGGCATTCTAATACTTCGGGAATTTTGCGTAATTCTTTAACGGCTTCAGGATTGCTAGAGGCTTTGTCAAGATAGATGCCTACAAAAGCCATAGTGCTATAGCCTAGTACACGCGTATTAACAATGAATTTTGAACCTGCTATTACTCCGGCCTGTTCCAGTTTGCGCAGGCGCTGATGTATGGCTGCTCCTGAAATGCCTATTTTTCCTGCTATCTGTAATATGGGTTTACGGGCATCTTCCATAAGATAGCGGAGTATCTCTTTATCTATGCCGTCTATTTCTACCTGAAGAGAATTTATTTTCATTTGGTTTCAAATTGAAAGGTAAATATAGCAATTCGCATTATAATTTACCGAGATATAAGTCGATAACGTGGATTATGAAAGAGCATAAAAAATAAGACCTCTTCCGTTTTACCGGAAAAGGCCTCACAAAGTTGGGTTAGTTAAAGCGTTTTAGCTCGCTACATTATTTGGGTTATAGCCCATGTAGTGGCCTGGTTTTTCATGAAAAACAACTCCAAATTGTTCCAGTTCTTTTAGGATAGGAAGGTATACCTCCTTATTCAAAGGAAGCTGTACGCCTGGAGTAGTTATATTTCCGTTAAGTATTTGCAGTGCAGCTATGGCAACCGGAAGGCCAACAGTTTTAGCCATCGCGGTATAGGTTTGATCTTCTCCTATGCACACCATAGTAGCATCAATTTGTTTTTTCTCGCCGTTTAGTTCATACCCTATTTTATGATACATTACGATCATATCCTTGTCATTAGGGCTTAATGTCCAGCTATCAGATAATATTTTTTCCAGTATCTGTGCAGGAGTAGCATTTGGTAGTCCAACTATTTTTTTAGGGTTAAAAAGGTCTAATTCAACAAGTTTTTCCCACTGGTTATCATCTTGGTCGATTTTTAGGATATGACGTAATTTCAGTTCAACAGAGTCGGTTGGATGATACGGCAGGAAGGAGTTGGTAAACTCTCTGTAGCTCATTTTTTCTGAGTTCTCCATTACATAAGTATCGTCAGTCATACCTAATTGGATAAACATATTCCACGACCTTGAAAAGCCTACTTTGCGTAATGTTCCGCGGTATAAAGTAAGAGCATCGTCAAGTCCATAAATACTGCGGTACTTAAGCGAATCGCGGTTGGCATAACCTTCAAAACGGCCATAACCTTCTACATCCATAAATTCTGTTCTACGGAAAAGTTTATTGTAAGGAATGTATTTATAAGTGCCCTCCTGTATAAATTTTGCAGCACCACCTTGTCCGGCAAGTACTACATTGCGTGGGTTCCAAGTAAATTTATAGTTCCATAAGTTATTGTCACTTTCCGGAGCAACGAGGCCTCCGCAAAAAGATTCAAACAATAATACTTTACCACCTTGTTCGCGTATTTCATCAATAATTTTCATGGCACTCATGTGGTCTATACCTGGGTCAAGACCAATTTCGTTCATAAAAACAAGATTATTTTTTTTAACAAGAGGATCGAGTTCCTGCATAGCAGGGCTAATATAGGAAGCCGTTACCATGTGTTTTTTGTAAGTAATACAATCTTTGGCAACTTCAATGTGTAAATGTGCGGGTAGCATGGAAATTACAATATCGGCTTTGTTTATTTCCTCTTTCCGTTGTTGTTCATTAAAAATATCAAAAGCTATAGCAGTTGCCCGCGAATGGCCTTTGGTTTTTTTTTGCGCCAATTCGGCAGAAAGATCGCCGATGGTAATATGCAAATTTTCTGATTCTGATTTGTTTAGCAGATATTCTATCAGTGATGAAGCTGAACGTCCTGCCCCGATGATCAAAATGTTCCTCATAGTAATTAATAAATTATCACACGAAAGTAATAGTTTGTTATATTTATAAAAAATTTATCGGCATAAAATTGTATAAAGTTTTTAATTTTACAGGATAATATACAAATTATGGATAGAAAAATAATTGCTGTGGCGGCTGTTTTTGGTGCCATTGCCATAGTGTTAGGTGCCTTTGGCGCTCATGGATTAAAAGAGCTCATTTCGCCTGAATCTATTTTGGTTTTTGAAACGGGAGTAAAGTATCAAATGTATCATGCACTATTTCTGTTGTTTATAGGGAGCACCTCTCTAATAACTAATAAAGTAAAAAACACTATTTTATTGTTGGTCGTTTCAGGGGTTGTTCTTTTTTCCGGTTCAATTTATTTTTTATCATGTAATTCTCTTTTTTCTTTCGACTTTAAAAAAATAGGAATAATCACACCGATTGGAGGATTGTTATTAATAGCGGCTTGGGTAACCTTATTTTTACATTTAATTAAACAAAAGAGATAAATTTGTTATAAATTGATACAATGTAAAAAAATTATTTTTACTTTTGTGCCTTAGTAACAATGCAACTTAATCTAAGAGTATGGATAACTACGGCCTTTCTACGAAAACGATTTCGCTAGAGAACTTGGGAATTAAAAATGCTAATGTAAGGTATCAGTTGTCTCCGGATGAGCTTCATGATATTACGATTGAAAAAGGCCAGGGTGTTGAAAGTAGCACTGGTGCTCTTGCTGTTAACACAGGAGAGTTTACCGGTAGATCGCCTCAAGACCGTTTCATTGTTCGCGATAGCATTACTGAGGATAAAGTGTGGTGGGGTAATGTAAATATTCCTTTTGACAGCGCTAAATTCGATGCTCTTTACAATAAGGTAACATCTTATCTTTCTGGTAAAGAGGTGTTTGTTCGTGATAGCTATGTTTGCGCTGATAACGATTACAGACTTAATGTTAGAGTGGTTACAGAATATGCATGGTCTAACCTGTTTTGCTATAATATGTTTCTTCGTCCGGAAGAATCAGAACTTGAAAACTTTACTCCAGACTGGCATGTAGTATGTGCGCCGGGCTTTATGGCAGATCCTGCTGTAGACGGTACACGTCAGCATAATTTTGCAATCCTTGATTTTACCAGAAAAATTGCTCTTATAGGTGGTACTGGATATACAGGAGAAATGAAAAAAGGTATTTTCTCTGCACTTAACTTTATACTGCCTGTAGATAAAGATGCATTACCAATGCATTGCAGTGCTAACGTGGGTGAAAAAGGAGATACTGCTATTTTCTTTGGTCTTTCTGGAACAGGTAAAACAACACTTTCTGCAGATCCGGCACGTAAACTTATTGGCGACGATGAGCACGGATGGACAAACGATAATACCGTATTCAATTTTGAAGGCGGCTGTTATGCAAAAGTGATTAATCTTACGGAAGAACACGAACCGGATATCTTTAGAGCGATTAAAAGAGGGGCGATCCTTGAAAACGTAATATTTAAAAAAGGTACTAACGAGGTGGATTTTGAAGACGTATCTATTACGCCAAATACACGTGTTAGCTATCCTATTTACCATATTGATAATATACAGCCGGATGCTGTAGGGCATAACCCTAAGAATATATTTTTCCTTAGTGCTGATTCATTTGGTATTTTGCCTCCAATCTCTAAATTAACTCCTGGTCAGGCAGCTTATTACTTTATTTCTGGATATACTGCAAAAGTTGCAGGTACAGAGGCAGGTATTAACGAGCCACAGCCTAATTTCTCTGCTTGCTTTGGAGCGCCATTTATGCCGCTACACCCTGCAAAATATGCTGAGATGTTAAGTAAGAAAATGAAAGAAGCCGGGGTTAATGTATGGCTTATTAATACAGGATGGACCGGTGGTGCATACGGTACTGGTGAGCGAATGAAGTTAAAGTATACAAGAGCCATGATTACAGCAGCGCTTAACGGCGAGTTGGATAATGTGGCGTATAGAAATAATGAGATGTTTGGTCTTGCTGAGCCTCAAACGTGCCCTAATGTGCCGGATGAGATTCTTAACCCAAGAAATACATGGGAAGATAAAAACGCTTATGATGCTAAGGCTAAGGAATTGGCTGATGCATTTAGAAAAAACTTTGCAAAATTTGAGGAGTTTGCAAATGAAGAGATTATGTCCGGCGGACCGTTGGCATAATGTGAATTTTAGAATAGATGTTTTTTGGAAAAAAGGCTGTCCTAGTAATAGGGCAGCTTTTTTGTTTGAGCCATTTAATATCTGAAAGGCAAGGCCGTAAGTTTGATATCATGCATGCTGCAATAGTAAAACGTAATAAAAAAACCACCTATTAGGTGGTTTTTTTATCTATTTTGTAAAGTAAAATTACTTTGATTTATTTGCTTCTATAATGTATTTTTCCAAAGCCATGGTCATAGATGGTGTTTCTGGTGTTGGAGCCATTATATCGACTCTAAGGCCGTGTTCCATTGCTTCTTTTTGTGTTGTGCTGCCAAAAACAGCTATACGTGTGTTGTTCTGCTCGAAATCAGGGAAATTCTTAAATAATGATTTTATTCCTGTAGGAGTGAAAAATGCAAGTATATCATAATACACGTCCTTCAGGTCGCTAAGATCGCTCATTACCGTTTTGTAGAAAGTACCTGGTGTCCAGTCTATTTTAAGAGAATCAAGTACAGGAGGTATATCGTGGTTCAGCTGATCCGATGATGGTAGCAGGAACTTTTCATCTTTATACTTTTTAATAAGTGGCGCCATATCTGCAAAATCTTTCTGACCCACATATATTTTTCTCTTACGATACACTACATATTTTTGCAGATAAAAAGCAATTGCTTCACTCTGGCAAAAGTATTTAAGTGTTTCTGGTACTTTGTAGCGCATCTCTTCAGCTACACGGAAAAAGTGATCTATTGAATACTTGCTTGTAAGGATTATAGCAGTGTAGTTGTTAAGGTCAATTTTTTGACCTCTAACATCCTTAGCGCTTACACCCTCAACGTGAATAAAAGGTCTAAAGTCTACCTTTACCTTCAATTTTTGTTGAATTTCGAAGTATGGTGAATTTTCTACTTTAGGCTCCGGCTGCGAAACCAAAATTGTTTTCACTTTCATATTTGACATGTTCTATACTAACTGTTTGTAAACCAATAATACATGAAATAATAGGGTGCTATTTCAAGTGCGCAAAGATACAAAATAAAATAGAATAATTTAGTTAGTATCAAATTTTGATATATCCTTAGCGAAACGAGGTACGAAATTATTGTAGCAGCAATTATAAGGGCAATAATTGCATAAATCACAATAGGATGCTGTACATCGTTGTAAAATAAGAAAATATTTACAGGCAATAGCAGTAATCCAATGTAGGTTCTGTAGTTAACTTTATGCAAATTAAATTGCTCATTAAACTCCTCAATGTTAAAAGAAGTAGCAATTATTTTTTCTACAAGGTATTTTGAGAGTATAAATGCACCTATGAGCGTAAATATTTGTATAAACGATATCCAGCTGTTTTTTTGTGCTAAGCCAAAATAACTTAAAATAAATTGTAATAAAAAGGTAAATGAGATAACTTGTATAAAGAAAAAAGAAATAGTAAACCAGCTTAACATATTGCCGCTATCTTTATATATCTTTGTATACTTGTCTGATAATCCAAGTTTTATGAATTCAGAGAAGCGGGTTTCGAATACAGTACGATTAAGTGCGATAAGGGCAAAACATACCACAAACAGTATTGTTGCCCAATCCTTTCCACTCGCTATTCGTTCGCTGTAAACCAAGTCCATCATGCTGCAAAATTACTATTTTTTATAATTGGTTATTTTAATTATAATTTAATTATGCTTCGCTCGTTAGAAATACATTATTTTTGCACAAAAATTCAGGGCATCACATGAGCGAAGGTATTGTTATAATTCCTACCTATAACGAAATTGAAAATATTGAAACCATTATTAGGGCAGTTTTTGCGCTTGATACGGTTTTTGATGTGCTTGTCGTGGATGATAATTCGCCCGATGGCACGGCCCAAAAGGTGATAGAGCTCCAGGAGGAATATCCGGGGAAACTTTTTATTGAAGTACGATCTGGAAAATCCGGCTTAGGGACTGCTTACGTACATGGTTTTAAATGGGCCATAAACCGTAAGTATGAATATATTTTCGAAATGGATGCCGACTTTTCGCATAATCCGCAGGATCTTGTAAAATTACATGCTGCTTGTGTTAAGGGAGCCGATGTAGCTATTGGATCACGTTATGTTACCGGAGTAAATGTAGTAAACTGGCCCTTAAGCAGGGTATTGATGTCTTATTTCGCATCCAGTTATGTTAGAGCAATAACCGGAATGACTATAAGGGATGCCACTGCGGGTTTTATTTGTTACAGAAGTAAGGTGCTAGAAAGTGTTGACCTTGACCGGATTAAATTTGTGGGCTATGCCTTTCAAATAGAAATGAAGTATCGTGCTTACGCGAATGGTTTTAATATAGTAGAAGTGCCCATAATTTTTACTGACAGGACTAAAGGCGAATCGAAAATGAGTAGTGCTATTTTTAAAGAAGCAATACTGGGTGTGATATCGTTGCGAATGAAAAAAATGCTAAACAGATTATAGAAAAGACTAAATGAACAGGATTTTAATTAAGAATGCTAAAATTGTAAATGAAGGATCCATTTTTGAGGGCGACCTTTTAATTGAAGACAAGTTTATAAAAGAAATTGCCGAAAGCATCAGTGCAAAATCTTCGGATGTGAAAATTATCGATGCCGAAGGAAGTTTTCTTATACCGGGAGCAATTGATGACCAGGTGCATTTTCGTGAGCCTGGACTTACTCATAAAGGTAATATAGAAACTGAATCGCGTGCTGCTGTTGCAGGAGGGATTACTTCGTATATCGAACAGCCTAATACAGTGCCAAATGCGGTAACACAAGAACTGCTTGAGCAAAAATACCAAAGAGCATCAGAAGTATCCTATGCCAATTATTCATTTATGATGGGAGGCACAAACGATAATCTTGAAGAGGTGTTAAAAACAAACCCAAGAAATGTTGCGGGTATTAAATTGTTTTTAGGGTCTTCTACAGGTAATATGCTGGTTGATGATGAAGCTGTATTGGAAAAGATATTTTCCAGCACAAAAATGCTTATTGCAGCACATTGTGAAGATGAGGCTACGATAAGACAGAATCTTGAAAAATATAAAGAGGAATACGGAGATGATATCCCAGTGAAATTCCATCCACTAATAAGAAGTGCAGAGGCATGTTATATATCATCCTCTCGTGCTGTTGAGCTTGCCAAAAAAACGGGAGCAAGATTGCATGTATTCCATGTTTCTACAGCTAAAGAAACAGATTTATTTACCAATAAGATTCCGCTTGAAGACAAAATGATAACTGCAGAAGTATGTATCCATCACCTGTGGTTTACCGATGCTGATTATGATAAAAAAGGAGCTCTTATTAAATGGAATCCTGCGGTAAAAACGGCGGAAGATAAACAAGCACTTTGGGATGCCCTGCTGGATGACAGAATTGATGTTGTTGCAACAGACCATGCTCCACATACATTAGAAGAAAAGAAAAATCCTTATACAAGTTCGCCATCCGGAGGTCCGTTAGTACAGCATGCTGTAGTAGCTATGTTTGAGGCTTACCACCAAAAGAAAATATCTGTAGAGAAGATCGTTGAGAAAATGGCACATAACCCTGCGAAGATCTTTAAAATAGAAAAAAGAGGATTTATAAAAGAAGGCTATTATGCCGATCTTGTTATTGTGAATCCTGGATTACCTTGGAACGTTAAGAAAGAAAATATTTTATACAAATGCGGATGGTCCCCGTTTGAAGGAGTTAACTTTAAATCGAGAATTACCCATACATTTGTAAATGGAATGCTTGTTTACAACAACTTTAAGGTGAAAGACCTGCGTTGTGGTGAACGTTTGCTTTTTAACAGGGAATAATATTTTTCGTGATTTGAAGAATATTTAGCTTTTAGGCGCATATCATATAGTAATGAGAATAAATATGAAAAAATTAGCATTTGTACTTATAGTACTATCGGTTTTTGTGTATGGCTGTGAATCTGCGTCGAAGCCGAAACACCTGCTTACAGAAAACGATATGGTTAATGTATTGTATGATATTTCGATACTACAAGCTATAAAGTCGTACCAGCCGGAAGCATTGGATAGCAGTAAGGTAGACGCTAAAAATTATATTTATAAAAAGTATAGTATTGATAGCACTATTCTTGGGCAAAACCAGGAATATTATGCGCAAAACCTTGAACAGTATGAAAGCATCCAGAAAAAACTTGGTGCTAAGCTAAAGAAAGAAAAAGAAAAATTTGCTCCTAAAAAAGCAGAAAAGGATACTAAGAAGAAATCTGAGGTTAGATTGAAAGCAAATATTAAAAGGGATAGCCTTCGGAAAGTTGTTGCAGATACGCCCTCACATCAGCAAAACGAAAAGAAAGGGCAGTAGTTAATTTACTGCTGTCGTAGTTTTCGTGATTGTGTGATGATTTTGCCATACTACGGGTAAGCATCCTGTTTCGTAAGAATAATTTAGAAAAAAGCCAGTCCATTCTCCATCCCACAGAAGTTACAAATGGAGATGCATAAAATGCAGGAGGTACTTTTTTCATCCCGTTAGCTATAATATCGAGTATATCTTTATAAGAAACATTTTCGGCAACAAGCGTAAAGCGTTCGCCATTAATGTCGCTTTCTGTAAGTTGTACCATTGCATTTACTACATCGCTAACGGCTACAATGCCGCAGGTACCCTTAGTGTAGAAAAACTGCCCTCTATTTACGGCTTTAAATATTTTACCGCTTCCCTGATCCCAAAATCCATTTCCAAAAATTAGTCCAGGATTTACAATTACGACATTAAGCCCTTCCTGCCATGCACGCCAAACTTCCATTTCTGCACCATATTTACTAATAGCATAGTCGCCATGCCTAACCTCAGGGTTCCATTCGGTTTCTTCGGTAATGGCTTCGGTATCTTTAGCATCTCCTAATGCAGCGATAGAACTTACATGGCAAAATCGTTTTACCCCAAAGGCTAATGCAAAGTTTACCATGTTTGCGGTGCCTTCGATATTAACTTTGCGAAGCAACTCTTCATCTTTGGGTTCAAAAGAGATGTAGGCTGCACAATGGTATACTACATCAATACCTATAAAAACTTCTTCTAATGAAGGAACATCTATAATGTCGCCCTGTGTCCATTCAATAGTGTCAAATAGAGATGACTGGTTGTTTTGCTTAAAAAGATTCCGGGTTTTTGTGATAGAATTTTCGGTGCGGTAGAGTGCACGCACTTTATGCCCATTGGCTGCTAAATGAAGCAGTAAATGAGCACCTACTAATCCTGTTCCGCCGGTAACTAAAATCATAGATACAAATGTAATAATATTATATATGATCGCTATATAATATTATTATGCTAAAATGATTTATCCTTTAAAAAGTGTGTTTTTAAGGCAGTTTTTTACGCATACAATTGTATTTTTGCACTTTATTAAAATGTACATATGAAAAATTTTGTAGAAGAACTAAGATGGAGGGGCATGGTACACGATATTATGCCGGGAACTGAAGAGCAATTGAATAAAGAAATGACCGCTGCCTATATAGGCTTTGATCCTACTTCCGATTCATTGCACATTGGTAGCCTTGTGCCTATCATTATTTTGGTTCATTTGCAAAAATGTGGCCACAGGCCTATAGCACTTGTTGGTGGTGCAACGGGAATGATTGGCGATCCGTCAGGTAAGTCGGATGAGCGTAATCTTCTTGATGAAGCAGCATTAAATAAAAATGTTGCGGGTATTAAAGGTGTGCTGTCACGTTTCCTGGATTTCAATTCTACCGATGCAAATGCTCCAATGCTTGTGAATAACTATGACTGGATGAAAGAGTTCTCATTCATAGGTTTTGTGCGCGATGTGGGCAAGCGTATAACGGTGAATTACATGATGGCTAAAGACTCGGTTAAAAAGCGTCTTACAGGTGAAGCAGGATCGGGTATGTCATTTACTGAATTTACATATCAGCTTATCCAAGGGTACGATTTTTACCATTTACATAAAGAATACAACTGCCTATTACAATTAGGTGGAAGCGATCAGTGGGGTAACATTACCACAGGGACAGAGCTAGTGCGAAGGATGAATGATGAAGGGGCTAAAGCTTACGCCATGACGTGTCCATTGATTACGAAAGCAGATGGCTCTAAATTTGGAAAATCTGAAGGAGGAAACATTTGGCTGGATGCCGATAAAACATCGGTATATAAATTTTACCAGTTTTGGTTGAATACCAGTGATGCTGATGCTGAAAAGTATATCAAGATATTTACATTCCTTTCTAAAGAAGAGGTAGAAAAATTAATAGCAGCACATAGTGAAGCACCGCATTTAAGATTGCTTCAAAAAGCATTGGCTGCAGAAGTAACTACTTTTGTACACTCTAAAGATGCTATGGAAGATGCTATAAAAAAGTCTGAATTTGTGTTTTCGAACTACTCAAAAGAAGATTTGCAGGGACTTAATGAAGAATTCTTTACCGATATTTTTGAAGAGTTTTTTGTAAAAGGTTTAAACAAAGCTGAATTATCTGCAGGTACAGATATCATAACGATACTTGCTGATCGGACAAATATATTTCCATCGCGTGGCGAAGCTCGTAAAGCTTTGACTGCAAATGCAGTTGCAATAAACAAAGAAAAAATTACTGAGAGCTACCTGCTTTCTGATGCAGATGTTATTTTAGGCAAGTTTATCCTTGTGTCCTTTGGTAAGAAAAAGAATTTTGTAATCCCGGTGGAAGCATAATCAACTTATAGATTACAATTTATATAATAAAAAGGGGCTTTAAAGCTCCTTTTTTGATTTTTGGAAATGATTAGAATGTATGGACACACCCCTAACCCCTCTCAAGAGGGGAACACTCATTACTATTTATTCCTGTTTATAAATCCGAGTGTAGCTTGTTCCCCTCTTGAGAGGGGTTAGGGGTGTGTTTTAAGTGAAGTTGAGTTTTAATCTCAGAGTAGTTAGTATACCATCAGGTTACAGCCTCTAATATCTGAATTATCAAAACGGCCTAATACTTCGAATGACTGGTTAGGGTATTTTTTGCCAAGATCTTGTGTGGCTATAAACGAGCAGGAGTTGATGTTAGCGAGGTCGATTACATTAATGCCTCCGGTTTTACCATAATCTATATAGCTAAGGGCATCTTCTGCATCGCGGATAAGAATATCCATCCATGGCGGACATTCAAAAATACCATTCCCTAATGAATAGGCTTGGGATAATAGCTCTGTCATTCCGTACTCCGAATGAATTTCATTTACGCCAAACCCTTTGCATAACACATCGTGAAGTTCTTCTCTAATCATCTCTTTACGGCGGCCTTTCATGCCTCCGGTTTCCATAATGATAGTGTTCTTAAGATGGAAATCCTGCTTCTCGATCAAATCCAGAAGGGCATAGGTAACACCTATAAGTAATACGTTTTGTCCGGCGTTATCCAGCACGGTAAGTTTTGTTATAAGTTCGTCATAGTTGTGCAGGTAAAAACCGCTGTCGGGGTTGTTAGATCCCTGTATAAGATCTTCTACCATATATATGAGTGAAGAGCCTTCGCGCTCTAAATAAGAAGGTAGAAGCGCCAGTACGGCGTAGTCTTCTATATTACCATAAAACTGTGAGAATGCCAAGCGAAAACTTTGCTCGTAATAGTTTAAGTCGGTTATCAGGTGCCTGCTGGTTACCATCCCTGTTGTGCCACTACTGGTAAAAGTTTCTTGTATTGGCTCCGTAGAACTTAATACATCGTGGCTTTTAAAAAACTGTATGGGTAAAAACGGAATTTCTTTTATTGACTTTACATTTTGCTTGTCCTTGTTTAAAAAGCCACAAAAATCGCGGTACACAGTATTGTTATCGTACTGATGGCGAAATACTTTAAGGGTGATTTTTTCAAACTCTTTTTTAGAAGATATGGTAAATATGTCTGATATAGTAACCAAGGGAAATTGTTTTGGCAAAAATACAAATAAAAAAAGCACCGCTTTGTAGCAGTGCTTTTAAATATATTTTAAAAAATTATTTTATAATAAGTTTTCTTGTAGCAGTGGCTTCACCTTCTTTTATTTTAATGATGTATACAGAAGGGGCAAGGCTCGAAATATTAAGCTCTTTGCCATTAATTGTCGTTTGAAGTACCTTTTTTCCTAAAACATCGAATATTTCTATCTCTTTGCTTAGCGCAGGTTTAGAAGTAGTGATGTAAACTTTGTCTGCAGTTGCAGGGTTAGGGTAAATGTTAAGCCCTTCGATAGTTTCTTTACCGGATGTAGCGTTTCCTTTGTTTTCCTGGGCTATAGCGCCAAAAGAAAACAATAAAACAGTTAATAAGGTAATATAAAAGTATTTTTTTGTCATAAGGGTGATTGATTGTGTAAATGTACAAAATATATTTCAAATATTGTACCAAAAAAACAACCCCTCTTTTAGGGAGGGGTATATTTTTATTTTGAGTGAGATTATAGTCCCATCCAAGCAGCCCATGATGGTAAAGCTGCACCGTTACCTGCACCACTGTTGTTAGCTACAGTTACAGATCCGTCAAAGCTATTTGTGTTAGCTAATACGTTAGTAAACTGAACATTTGATACCGGGTTAGCAGCAAACCATGCTTGAGAATCTGTACCGTCAAATTTAATACCTACGCTACCTGTACCTTTAAAGTCCTTGATAAATACATTAGATATTTTTCCGTGAGTACCTCTTCTTAGCATTATACCTGCTTCGCTGGTTACAGCTGAATTATTTCTTCCAATAAGTGTAATGTTAGAAAGTGTAGGGTTTGATATTGGAGTTACAAGAGCATTGTTAGAGTTGCTATCAGCTTCTATACCACGGCTATCAGAAGAGAATGCTAAAGCTGAAGATTGATTAGAGTACATATTGCTTACAGTACCATTCCATCCTTCTGTCCAGTCAAAAGTATCATCCTGGCAACCAATACCTACAAGGTTAGTAGCGTTTACAGATCCGCCAAACCATTCGAAAGCATCGTCAGATCCTTGTATTACAAGTATATTGTTTACTGTAGTTCCAGATCCTACTGAGTAGAAAGTAACACCATTAAATTCTGCATCCGGGTTAATAAGAGCTCCAGAATATTCTACTCTTAGGTAAGAATAAACACCAGAGTTATCTGTAGGAACAGTTCCACCGTAGTTTAATCCTGTTACTTCTGCCTGAACACCTACACCAGCATTTGATAATGCTTTACCGCATATTACGAGTCCTCCCCAGTCACCAGGAGATGGATTAGCGCTGTTTGATGTAAATACGATTGGTTTTGCAGCAGTACCTTGTGCATTTATTTTACCACCTTGTTTTACAGCAAGGAAAGCAACTGCAGTACCGTTTGCATTACCTTCAAGTCTTGTTCCTGCAGGAATTGTTAGAGTTACATTGTTGTTAACATACACAGGTCCGTCGATAGTGTATACTGTTTCTGCGTTAAGTGTAAGGTCAGCTGCAATTTCTCCTGATAGAGTTGCTGCTGCAGGTGGTTTTGGTCCACTGTTTGAATCATCATCTGAACAGCTTGTGAAAAATGCTGCTACTAGTGCTAGGCTCAATACTAATTTTTTCATCTTCTAATTTTGTAATTAATGTTGTTTAATTTTTGTACTGCAAAGATGGGGTAAGGCTTCTTTTTAGTAGTTAAGCAGTTATTATCTAATCATTAAACTAACCTATACTTTTTGTTAATTTAATGTTATGATCGTTAAGGGGATATAAATAAAAAAAGCAGCTATTAAAGCTGCTTTTTTGGAACGATTTGTATTGGGGATATTAGAAAATATTGTACTTAATTCCTAAGCTAAAGTCAGACCCCGCTTTGTATGAATATGTATCGATATCTCCTGTTTTGTTTTCCTGAACTCTTCTTATTTTACTATTAAGAATGTTTTCTACAGTAAAGCTCAGGTTCCATTTTTCGCTTATGTTGGCGTTAGATACAAAGTTTAGCATCATAATTCCTTTTTCAACAATATTACCTCTGTCAAAAGAGCCTAGTGAATAAATCCTGTCGTGGAAGTAGTTACCTACTATAGATACTGTTGGTCTAAACACTCCGCTTTCGATACGGTAGGTAAGGTCGGCATTTAAAAGTAGTGGAGAAGCTCCTTGTAGTGCAGCACTTTTTTCGTTAAAGTTTACACTTAAAGTATTGTTGGTTTCAGAAGAAACTTTCTCAGTATCCAGCTCCTGGTGTGAGTACATAAGCGTACCGTTAAGTCCAAAACTCAGGGTTTGTTTTGAGTTTACTTCATCTATCTGCCAAATGTTTTTCTTGATTTCGAACTCTATACCTGCAACGTAAGCAGATTTACCTGCGTTTACAAATGTATTATCATTTAGTGCAGAGTTTAATAATACCTGGCTGATAGGGTTGTTGATGTATTTTCCAAAAGCTCCAACAGAAATTACTTCGTCACCTTTAGGGAATAGTTCCCATTTAACGTCAAGGTTATAGTTGTCTGATGCTTTAAGGAATGGGTTACCTACAGAGTTTTCACCAACACCTTCGTAACGGAATGGTGCTTTTTCTTTAAACTGTGGCAGGGTATATGTTTTACTTACTGCTGCACGAAGGTTAGATTTTTCACCAATGCTGTATTTTAATGTAGCAGCTGGTAATATATATGTTTTGTCGATTTTTGCATCTTCAAAGTTAACAGCTGTTAACGGAATGTTTGTATCCCATTCTAGCTCCTGTAAAACTTTTTCTGCACGTACTCCTACTGTATAAGTAAACTTGTCTGATATGTCATGTTCAAAATTCGCAAGTCCGGCGTGGATGCTAAGATCACCATTATAGCTAAATGGCTTTAAGCTTTGAAGTCTTGAGGTGCTGATAAAGAATGTACCCGGGATATTTTGCATTGATGCCTGGTTAGAAGCATTAAGGAAAGAGTCAAGATTGTTTCTGTCTACAGGAATGTTTTCTGCCTGAGCAACTCTAAAGTTAAATTGTGTTGCTTCAAAATCTCTTGATTTTATTCTTCCGTTGTAGCCAAAGCTAAATTTACCTTTGTAAAGCTCATCGTCACCTTTTAAAACTTTGTAAGTAGCAACTGCCTTTGCAGAAGTTTCCTGTTCATCTATGTATTGAAAGTAGCGGTTGTTCGTAGTTGGCGACGCAGTATTGAAAGTGTATGACCCATTATCATGCTTTACAAGATTGTTTGTTATCCTGTCCGGCATATCAGCATTTACTGTGCTGTATGATAATCCCCAGTCAAGATCCATTCTATCTGTAAATTTATGCTTGCCTAACAACTGGTTAACAAATAATTTGTTTTGCTCAGTAAGTGTTTGTCTGTTAAATTCATAACGGGCATCTCCCTGACCAAGAAAAGTATCATATTCTCCTACTGTGCTTTTAGAAGCATTTACAAAAATACTGTTTACTTTAATGGTGTTGTTATTGTTTATTTTGTAAGCTACGTTAGCCATTAAAGTGGTTTTTGTAGAAAACTCATATTTATCTACATTGTAATAATCTGTAGAAATTTCATCGTTTGCGGTTACGTTTCTCTGAGAACCTTTTCTATAGGTATATCCATTACCGTAGTTAGCAGTTCCAAAAGCAGAGATGCGTCCTTCTTCACCAATGTCAAAAGTTTTACCTCCCGAAATCCCAAAGCTTCCGTTAACCGGATTTGATTCTGTAACCGGGCTCCATTTTGTGCCAAATTGATATTCTTTGGTTGAAGTAGGAGTGTTTACATTATAAAAACCAGATTTGTTTGCGCCATCGGCCATTTTAAACTTAGAGTTAAAAGCCTTGTTGTTAAGTCCGCTGCCAACTTCTACTACAAGTTTGCCGGCACCATTATGTTCTTTAGAAATAATGTCAACATTAGCACCACCCATATCTCCATATTGATCGGTAGCATATGTTTTGCTAATTCCTACCGATTGTATAATGTCTGTAGAGAAAAGATCCAGGGCAATGTTTTTATTTTCAGGCTCGTTAGAAGGAAGAGGCATTCCGTTTAGTAATGTGCTATTGTAGCGGTCACCAAGGCCCCTTACAAAAATTCCGCTGTTACCTTCTTGTTTAGATATACCTGTTACCTTAGTAACGGCAGCGGCAGCATCACTAACACCTTTTCGGGTTAATTCCTGTGCACCGATACTTTGTTTAATAACAGCAGCATTTTTTTGCTCAAGAAGCAGTGCGCTTTCTTTTTCACGGCTTACTGTTTTTTCTATTACTACGTCTTCAAGTTGTACGCTGGTAGAAGCAAGAGCTTTGTTTATAACTATTGATTCGCCTGCTTTAATTGTTATTGGCATTTCGATTGTTTCGTACCCTAAAAACCCAAATACTAAAGTGTGGGTTCCTGCCGGTACAGAAAGTGTGTACTTCCCGTTTTCATCCGCGTTGGTACCTGTTGGTGTACCTTTTACTACAATACTTGCAAACGGAAGCGTTTCATTGTTCATGTCCTTGTCGGTAATTGTACCGGACACAGTACCTTTGTTTTGAGCAAAAGTCAACGTAAAGGTAAACAGTGCAATTAATAAAAATTTAAGTTTCATTTCGTGTGTTATAATTTTGGTGCAAAGTAACCGCCACTATTCAAATGCTATGTTACTTAATAGTTACGTTTGGATTTAGTATTTATTATTAAATTGTTAAGACATTAAATTACCGTTAACACGTTTGATGGTTTTGTATTATCTTTACCTTTACGGCCACAAAACATAGATCAATTGCCATTATGAAGAAAAAAGAGATTAAGATCTTACTGGTTGACGATGAGCAGGATATCCTGGAAATCGTAGGATATAACCTTACTCAGGAAGGCTACCAGGTTACAACAGCAAGCAATGGAAGAGAGGCCGTAGCCAAGGCTAAAAAAGAACTCCCTCATCTTATTATCATAGACGTGATGATGCCAGAAATGGATGGGATGGAAGCGGTAGAAAACATCAGAAAAATACCGGAACTTAGCAACGTAATCATTACATTTCTTACTGCAAGAAGCGAAGATTACTCACAAGTAGCTGGATTTGATGCTGGTGCTGATGACTACATAGCAAAACCAATTAAGCCAAAATTACTGGTAAGCAAAGTAAAAGCGTTATTACGCAGGCTTAAAGATGAAGAGGCTAAAGAGGATGTGTTACGCGTGGGGACAATAGAAATTAACCGTGAAGAATACAAAATTGTTATGGAAGACAAGGAAATCGTGCTTCCTCGAAAAGAGTTCGAACTTTTTTACCTATTGGCATCAAAACCAGGGAAAGTATTTAAGAGAGAAGAAATTCTTGACAAAGTATGGGGTAACGAGGTTGTTGTAGGTGGCAGAACCATTGATGTGCACATTAGAAAACTGCGCGAAAAAATAGGAGAAGATTTGTTTAAAACAATTAAAGGAGTGGGTTATAAGCTCGAAGTTTAGTGGCTATAAATTTTAAAAAAACATACAGGTTTGCCGTAAAATCGGCACTTTATATTTCAATATTCTCTACCGCCTTCCTGGCGGTATTGATGTATTATTTCCTGGAGTTAAACTGGAATTTTGTGCTGCTTTTTTCTATTTCACTCTTTGTGTTTTCCTTTTTCGTACTTCAATACAGGGTAGAGCGTTTTATTTACCGCAGGGTAAAAAAAATATACGATGATGTTTCGTTGTTAGAGTCGAGTACTTTCAGGAATAAATCGATTACTACAGATATGGCTACCCTTACCCGTGAGGTAGAAAAATTTGCCCGCGATAAGAAAATAGAGATCGAAACCCTTAAAATTCGTGAAGAATACCGAAGAGAATTTTTAGGAAATGTATCGCACGAGTTAAAAACACCATTATTTACCGTACAGGGTTATATCCTAACACTGCTTGATGGAGCGATGAACGATAAAGTGCTCCGTAAAAAGTACCTGCAACGTGCTGAAAAAGGAGTGGAACGTCTTATTTATATTGTACAGGATCTTGATATGATTACGAAGCTGGAAGTAGGTACAATTCACCTTAATTCCACACGGTTTAATATTGTTAATGTAATACAAAATGTATTTGACCTGCTCGAAATGAAAGCCGATGAAAAAGGGATTATGCTTATGTTTGACATGAAGTACATAAAACCGATAATGGTATATGGAGATCAGGAAAAAATTCAGCAGGTAGTAACAAACCTTGTAGTGAACTCTATAAAGTATGGTAAAGAAAATGGTACTACAGAAGTAAGTATAGAAGATTTGGTAAACAACAAGATCATCATAAGAGTAAAAGATAACGGAGAAGGTATAGAGAAAAAGAATATACCCCGCTTGTTTGAACGTTTTTTTAGAGTTGATAAAAGTGGTGCGCGTACAGAAGGTGGTTCAGGGCTTGGCCTGGCCATCGTTAAGCATATAATAGAAGCACATGAGGAAAAAATGTATGTTGAAAGTAAATTTGGTGTAGGCTCGGAGTTTTCATTTACTCTCGAAAAGACTAAATAAATCTTTCCATTTTACATCGCCTGCAATGTGTTTTAGTCCTTTATAAAGATCTGCCTTATGCAGATCTTCTGCTTTAAAATCGTTTTGGGAAGCATAAGGAGCCAGTTTCGATTTTTTTAATTTTTTAGCAAGGTATTCCTGTTCGTACTGTCCGGGAGTAGGTATGAAAAACGCCTTTTTTCCCAGTTGAGCCAAATCCATAATGGTAGAATAGCCCGATCGGCACACAACCAATTCACTTTCGTTAAAAGCCTGTTCCAAAGCGGTACTGTTCATGAAGTTATAAAATGTGATGTGCTCTGTTGAGGTTATCTTTTCTTCGGGTTCTATTATACCGCTAATAAATAATGCCTTACCGGAATAGTCTGCAAGCTCTATTCTTAATTTATCTTCCAGTATAGCTCTTTGAGGTTCCGGGCCGGATAATATGACCATTAAATCATATTTTTTAGCCACCGCTTTTTTATTTAGGCGGCTTAATGGTCCTATATACTTGAGGTTAAGTGATTCATTAAAAGTATGCCCCAGTTTACCGGATAAATTGAGTCCATCCTCAACGTCAAGCACCCAGCATTCCTGATATTTCTTAATGAATATATGGTGAATCCGACTGGTAATCCATGTAGTACTGCCAGTAAGAATGTTAAGCTGATGGGTAATGAAAACAGAAGGTACAGTTTTAGAATAAGCTCCCAAACGGTTGTCGGATATTACTCCTGTAATGTTATGATCTTTTACAATTTGTCGTATAGCTCTTTTTTCTTCTTTTATCACTTTAAGAAAATGGGGGGTTTTGCTAATCATGGTTAATTTAAAAAAGAATCCTTTTTTAGCGTGTTCAATAGGGTAAGAAGGGAGTTCAAGGGCTGTTAAATGAGGGAATTCTTTCCTTAATAGTGCCAGCGCTGCGCCATCTGATGCGATAATGGGTTCAAATCCATGATTTTCAAGTGCTTCTATAATTGGGATACAGCGTGTGGCATGGCCAAGACCCCAGTTAAGTGGGGTAACAAGTATTCTTTTTGGGATTATCAAGGGAGTGTTTTTAATAACTATTTAATAAGTGCAATCTAAAATTATTTCCAGTGTCGTATATTTCCCTAATTTTACCAAAAATTTAAATTAAGTAGTGGGAAGCAAGAATAAACTAAAGCGCTTTAGGGAGAACGAAACATTTGGCAACGTGCTGCAACCGTCAAGGGAAGAAGCCGTACAGGGAAATTTTCACCTAAAAGGAAAATGGGGGAGTGATTTTTTTAAAAACGACAATCCTATCATACTCGAATTGGGTTGTGGTAAAGGCGAATATTCTGTAGGTCTTGCCGAACGCTATCCTGAAAATAATTTTATTGGAATAGATATAAAAGGCGCCCGTTTTTGGAGAGGTGCTAAAACTGCTGTAGAAAACGGACTTCATAATGTTGGTTTTCTTCGTACGCAAATTGAACTTATCGAGAATTTTTTTGCTGAAGGCGAAGTGTCTGAGATTTGGATAACTTTCCCAGATCCGCAAATTAAATACAAGCGTACAAAACACAGATTAACCAATACGGAATTTTTACAACGTTATAAAAGGATACTAAAACCGGATGGTTTTGTAAACCTTAAAACCGATAGCGAATTTATGCATGGTTATACTTTAGGCTTGCTACATGGCGAAGGACATGAAGTGGTTTATGCCAATCATAATGTGTATAAAAACGAGGGCAGTCCGGAAATTGTTACTGCTATACAAACATTTTACGAAAAACAGTATCTTGAGCAAAATAAACCTATAACTTACATAAGGTTTAAAATCAAATAGTATGGAGATAATCCTTCCGTTATTTTTAGGTATTATTATTTCGGCTGTGGGTATAACCCTTCCGGGTCTTATTAATATGACAGCAGCTAAAATTAGCTTAAAGGAAGGAAGACAGCGTGCCGTTATATTCGCTCTGGGAGCAACAACCGTTGTTTTTTTTCAAACCTATATTGCGGTATCCTTTGCTAAATTTATTAACAGTCGACCCGATATAATTTATATACTCGAGGAAGCGGGACTTATAATTTTTGTAACACTTACTATTTTCTTTTTCTTTATTGCTAAGAAAAAGAAGAAGAAAAAAGAAAAGGAAGTTGTAAAGTTAGGCAGTCGCGTCGGCAACTTTTTTTTAGGAGCACTACTATCAGCTCTTAACTTTTTCCCGATACCCTATTATGTATTTGTAAGTGTTTCGCTTTCAAAACACAACTATTTTCATTTTACACCATTGTTTATTTTCCTATTTGTTATTGGCGTAGTTGTAGGTTCATTTTCGGTATTCTATCTGTATATTGTTTTCTTTAAGAAAATTGAGCATAAAACCGATTTTTTCATGGAAAACATCAACTACATTTTAGGATCTGTAACGGGTCTTATTTCCATCATTACTATCATAAAAATGATTCGTAACCACTAAATTTTCATTATGTCTGATAATGGTAATTTTTTTGAAAGGGTTTATGAAGTTGTAAGACTTGTGCCGTTTGGTAAAGTAACATCTTATGGCGCTATAGCAAAATTTTTGGGAGCAGCACGATCGGCCAGAATGGTTGGCTGGGCAATGAATGCCTGTAATGGGCGTGATGATGTTCCTGCTCATCGTGTTGTAAACCGCGTGGGGTTACTTTCCGGGAAACACCATTTTGAGGGTACAAATCTTATGCAGCAATTATTGGAAAGCGAAGGCATAAAGGTAAAAGACAACAAGATTGTTAATTTCGAAAAAAACTTTTGGGATCCTGCTAAAGAGTTAGGTTTTTAACAAATAAGCTGTTAGGATAATATCATTTTAAGGGTAAGGCTACTGAGCTGAAAGATTTTGAAATTACTTAAAGAAATTCCTTCTATCATTGAAATGGTAATTCATAACTATTTTCTGATTTTCTGAGACATTTATACCGTCGCAAAACTTTATTGTATCAAGTTTTCATACTATCTTTGTAATTTGAAATCAGTCTTAATAAATGACTGTAAATGAAAGATATAATATTATGAAACTTGATAGAAAAGAGATATTACAGGCGCTTGAAACAATAACATTGGCTGGAGAAGGCCAAAATATGGTGGAAAGTGGTGCTGTTAGAAATGTATTAACTTTTGGCGATGAAGTGGTTGTTGAGCTTGTTATGCAAACTCCAGCTATGCATATTCGTAAAAGAGCAGAAGCAGACATTATTAAAACCATTCAGGAAAAAGTATATGCTGATGCAAAAATAAAAGTAAATGTAAAAGTTGAAGCGCCAGAAAAACCTGAGATTAAAGGTAAGGCTATACCAGGTATTAGCAATATTATTGCTGTTTCATCTGGTAAAGGTGGTGTGGGTAAATCTACAGTAACTGCAAATTTAGCTGTTACATTAGCAAAAATGGGCTTTAAAGTAGGTGTTCTTGATGCTGATATTTACGGACCATCTATGCCAATAATGTTTGATGTAGAAAGGGAGCGTCCTATATCCGTAGTAATAGATGGTAAATCAAAAATGAAGCCTATTACGAGTTACGGTGTAGAGATACTGTCTATAGGCTTTTTTACAAGCCCCGAACAAGCTGTAATATGGCGTGGTCCAATGGCTTCTAAAGCGCTTAACCAAATGATATTTGATGCCGATTGGGGTGAACTTGACTTTATGTTGATTGACCTTCCGCCGGGAACCGGTGACATTCACCTGTCTATAATGCAGTCATTGCCTATTACAGGAGCAGTTGTAGTGAGTACACCGCAGGCTGTAGCATTGGCAGATGCCAAGAAAGGTGTGGCAATGTTCCAGCAGGAAAGTATTAATGTACCTGTACTTGGTATTATAGAGAATATGGCTTACTTTACTCCGGATGAACTTCCTGATAATAAATACTATATCTTTGGTAAAGAAGGTGCTAAAAACCTTGCCGAAGATCTTGATGTGCCATTTTTGGGTGAAATACCGTTGGTGCAAAGCATACGTGAAGCGGGAGACTATGGTCGTCCGGCAGCTTTACAAACCGCTACTCCTCTTGAGGCCTCGTTTGAGGAACTAGCCCGTAACGTAGTACAGGAAACTGTAAACAGAAATGAAAACCTTCCTGCTACAGAGGCAATTAAAATAACCACAATGGCTGGCTGTTCAGCAGTTAAAAAGAAATAATAATGACTACAGAAGAGATTACGCTTAGTATAGAAAGGGCACTTGATGAAATTCGCCCATTCCTGGAATCTGATGGAGGCAATATAACGCTTGTTGGCATAGAAGACGATAAGCATGTAAAAGTACGCCTTGAAGGAGCCTGTGTAGGCTGCAGTGTTAACCAAATGACACTAAAGGCAGGTGTGGAAACCACCATCAAAAAATATGTACCCCAAATTGAAACGGTAGTTAACGTAGCTTAACAACCTAACGTTGTACCGGCGGCTTTTTTTGTAAAAGCTGATAATTATCATAAATATTAAAAGCAGTTTTAAAGACCTTTGCTTTAAGACTGTTTTACCCTATAACAACAAATGATCACAACAGATATATTAATAATAGGCGCAGGTCCCACAGGACTTTTCGCCGTTTTTGAAGCAGGGTTGCTAAAATTAAAATGCCACATTATAGATGCACTTCCACAGCAAGGTGGCCAGTTAGCAGAATTATACCCTAAAAAACCAATTTTCGATATTCCCGGATTTCCATCTGTATTAGCTGGTGATTTAGTGCATAACCTTATGGAACAGATAAAGCAGTTTCAGCCAGGTTTTACACTTAATGAAAAAGCTGAAACGATTCAAAAGCTGGAAGACGGAACTTTTATAGTAACTACAAATAAAGGAACTGAGCATCATGCAAAAGCTGTTGCTATTGCAGGTGGGCTTGGTAGTTTTGAACCTCGAAAGCCCCTCATTGAGGATATTGCTTTTTATGAAGATAAAGGTGTTGAGTACTTTGTGAAAGACCCTGAATTGTTTAGAAATAAGCGTATAGTTATTGCCGGAGGCGGTGACTCTGCTCTCGATTGGAGTATTTTCCTTGCCGATGTGGCTTCTCATGTTACACTTATTCATAGAAGAAATGAGTTTAGAGGAGCATTAGATTCTGTAGAAAAAGTGCAGGAACTTAAAAAAGCAGGTAAAATTCATCTTGTAACTCCTGCTGAAGTTATTGGTATTCGTGGCGCTGAACGTGTAGAGGCACTAGATGTTGAAATTGAAGGTGCGCACGCAACAGTAGAAACAGATTACTTCATTCCTCTTTTCGGACTTACACCAAAACTTGGTGCTATTGCTAACTGGGGTCTTGAAATCGAAAAAAATGCCATTAAAGTAAATAATGCATTAGATTACCAAACCAATATTGAAGGTATATATGCCATAGGTGACATTAATACATACCCAGGGAAGTTAAAACTTATATTATGTGGTTTCCATGAAGCTACATTAATGTGTCAGAGTGTTTTTAATAAGCTTAATCCGGGTAAGAAGTATGTGTTGAAATACACTACTGTAAGTGGCGTGGATGGCTTTGATGGCACTCGTAAAGAAGCCGAAAAACAGGTGGTTAAGTCGATAGAATAGTTTATCTGTTTCAGCTTATTCATTATAATCAAAAAAAGATTATAAGTATGAATTAGCACGCTGAAACTTTAAACCTGAAACAAAAAACTATGGATATTACTGTGAAAATAACGGACAGGGATGGGGTAGTGCACGAAGTGCAGGCGCCTACAGATATGGCTATGAATATCATGGAGCTTTGCCGCTCTTATGAACTGGCTCCCGAAGGTACAATAGGTGTATGTGGTGGTATGGCAATGTGTGCTTCCTGCCAATGCTACGTACTTAATGATGTAGAGCTTCCTGAAATGGGGCCTGATGAAGATGCAATGTTGTCTGAGGCTTTCTATGTGAAATCTAACAGCCGTTTAGGTTGTCAGATACCTATTACCGAAGAGCTTGATGGTTTAGAGCTTGAATTGGCTCCAGAATAAATACAAATCCTGAAATTAATCAGGGATTTAAACTAACTAAAAAGGCGTTCCATGTAAATGGAACGCCTTTTTTATGTTGTACGATTTAATAATCGTTAGTTTTTAACAAACTTGATTGTTCTAGATTCAGCTCCCTTATCTATTTTAATGAAATAGATACCATTGCTGTAAGCAGAAGTATTAATAGTAAGGTTAGCTTCTGTTACAGAGCTAACGTTTGCCATTGTTTGACCTAAGCTATTATATATAGAGTAGCTATCAGGAAGGTTCTCACTTCCTACAGAGATTGTTAACTCATTCTGTGTAGGGTTAGGATATATGTTTGTACCCATTAAGAATTGGAATTCCTGAGATGAAGCAGTTCCGCAAACATTAGACGTAGCTAAATTAGCCCTTCTAACAGCATTTTGTAATATAGTTCTCATCCTGGTCTTTTGGTTTGGAGTGAAAACACTCATACATGAATCCGGAGTGTAATCCATATAATTTTCTATCATATCAGGATCTCCTTCTGGGCATGAGTCATTTTGAATACAGCTATTATTTGCAGCTGCGGCATTAGGAGTATCGGCACAGTAATCATCTTCACCAATACAGGTGTTTTCTTTATCGCCCCAGATATGTCTTAATCCTAAAAAGTGACCTGTTTCGTGTGTTGTAGTTCTTGAATTCCCGCCAAAATATTGATATTTTATAGCAACACCATCAGTAAAACTTTCGCCAACCGGCCCTATTTGGCCTGGGCCAAGACCTGGCATGCTTGTGTATGATGGGAACTGAGCATATCCTAATAATGTACCGCCATTAGGGTTTATATTCATGTTTAGCACCCAAATATTATAGTATTTTTCTGGGTCCCATTGTGTGAAACCTTTTACGGTTTCAATATCTGACTTATTCGTGTATGAAGCCAAACCATCCGGGTATCTGTCTACACCTGGAAAAGGAAGTGTATTACCATCCTGATCTAATGTAGCAAGACAAAATCTAATTTCTGTGTCTCCACCCCAACCGGTTACATTTTCTCCAGCTGTTCCTACCATAGCACCGAAATCTTCATTTAATATTTCGATTTGTCTTTCGATTTGTGCTTGAGGAATATTTTCATTCGAACCAACAGCATCACCATTATGTATTACGTGTACTATAACTGGTATGGTAATAATTGCATTGCCAGATTTTGGTGTGCGTTTTTCTTTACCTTCTTCAATTTTCTCTGCCATCCACTGTTCAAATTGAGCAGTAGTAGGTCTGTTTGGGTTTTGTTCCTGAAGCAAGATTTCGTTTTCAGCACTTGCACACTTTATAATTCCATTACTGTCCGGAGTTAAAGAAAATCTTCCAAATGGTTTTGGTTGATTTTGTGCCTGCGATACAAATGAAACCGATAAAAGTACAGCTAAAGCCATACCGTTAAGCGTAATTTTTCTTTTCATTTTAATTTTAAGTTTTTTAAAAGTCCGGCAAGATATTCAAATTCAATGCAATTAGAAAAAAAATATAGTTAAATTATTAGTCTATTCAATTGTTTTTATTCACTTAAGTCCTTAAACACTTATAAAAAAGCTAAAATTGAATAATACTTTTTAAGAGGAATGTTGACAAAAAACAAGGCAATAATTGTATTTACGGAATCAAGAGACTTTTGTTTTTGATTTATTGACTTTAGCTTGTCTAGATAAAAAAAAGCCTTTATACAATTGTATAAAGGCTTTCAGTTTAATATTTAGATAGCAGCTTATTGCTTAATAAACTGTAGTGTTGTATTAGTGTCACCTTTTGAAAGCTTAACAAAATAAATACCACTTGCATAACGTGCAATATCTATACTTTGTGTTGTAGTGGTAACATTTCCACTATCCATTAACTGACCAAGGCTATTATATACGGTATAGTTCTCCGGCATATTTATAGCATCGGCAACAGAAATATTTAGTATATTTTTAGCAGGGTTAGGATATAATTTAATATCTCCAGATTTGATAATATCTTTGTTTCCTGCTGTAAAGTCTAAAGCAAAAAAGCGTTGATCTGCCATTGTAAAACTACCTCCTTCGGTAATAAGTACTCCTTCGGCAGTTTCGATTTTGTAATAGCCATTGCCATTCATGCAGCACATTCCATCCTGGCCAGCATCTAACATGGCAAAAAGATAACAACCATCTTCGTTAACATTAAGTGTAAATGTATATAACTGGTTGCTTTCGTAAATTTGAAGGGGCTGCCCGGTTTCCGGATCAATATTTCCGCCCAGTACTTCATCACTTTCATAATTGCCAAGTATCCAGTACGTCTCATCGCCATAATCATCTGTTTGTATCGTTACAATAATTTTGTTTGTAACATAAGTTCCTGTAAGTTTAAATGTTATGGTTTTGTCGTCATTAGAAGGAGCCTGATCCTCACCGCCGTTAACAGTAAGTATGTTTGCACTAAAGGTATGTGATCCGGCCGTAGTTGTTATTTCCGGTAATGTAACAACTGCACTTTGTCCGGTTGTAAGACTTCCCGTCCAATCATAAGTTTCTTCTTCGCCTTCATCTAGTTTGTAAGAAAAAGTAATGCTGGTAAGTGTATTGTTTCCGCTGTTGGTTAAGGTTACACCCGGAGCGATATCAGTAACACCACATTCTCCATTAACTCCATTAATATTTAACGAACCGTCATTATCGTAAACCATACCTGGTGTACAACCATCGGATGTTATTAATGAATGTCTTCTTGGAGAGTTTGCTAATACAGCCTGCATTCTGTCTTTTTGATTTAGTGTGAAAATATTTTGACAGGCATCATTTGTATAATCCATGTAGTTTTGAATCATGTCTATACCTATATTGTCAGGACATGAATCAAAGTTTCCTCCAGGGCATCCTTGATTATACATAAGCGCAGCAGGTGTGTCATCACAATAATCTGTAGCATCACAACTTCCCAAATCTCCCCATATATGTCTTAGCCCAAAAAAATGGCCTACTTCGTGAGAAGCAGTTCTTCCTAAATTTTTATCAGGGGCATATTCACCCTGAGGATATATTTCTTCAGATCCTACATAATCATGTGCCAAGGCAACACCATCTGTATTGGCAGTTTCGCTAACACTTCCACCGTCTAAACCTTCAAGACCCGATTCTTGTGGGAATTGAGCATAACCGGCCAGACCTTGTATTATGTCAAAAACCCAAATATTCAGGTATTTTTCAGGGTCCCATTGTGTTTGTGCCTTAATTACTTCAATTTCTTCCATACTCCATCCTTGTCCATTTCCTAAGGCATGACGTGTGATACCATTTGAAAGAACACCAAAAGGATCTCGTTTTGCAAGGCAGAAGTTAATTTCTGAGTCAGCACCAACGGGATTGGTATTGGCACCATTACTTCCTTCTAATCTCCTGAAATCTTCATTCAGTACTGTGATTTGCGATATAACTTGTGCATCAGCAATGTTTTCGGCAGTACCAATTGGACTACCGTTGTGTATGATGTGAAAAACTACGGGTATAGTTACCACCTCATTTGTGCCTTGTCCATTTTTCTGTAAACGTTTTGTTTTTGCAATAGCTACTTTTGGAGCAATCCACTTCTCGAAATTAGCGGTAGATCGTTTAAGTTTTTTCTTTTCCAATAAGGCTTCATATTCTGTAGAGCCACAATACACTGAAGAACTAACAGTTTTTCCAAACTTTTTAGTCTTAAGGATAGGTTTGTTTTGACTATAGGCTCCCATGCTTATTAAACATGCGGCTACAAACAAACCGTTTTTTAAGGTAAAATTTAAATTCATTATAGTTAATAGTTTTTAGATTCCGAAAGTACTTAAAAAAACAACTCTATCTTATTTTATTTAAACATGTTAAGTTAAATTCACTGTATTCGTTTAGGTTTTAATTAAATTATGAATATTTATAACACAGATGAGTATTGTTTTTATGCAAATGAACAAAAACAATGTGTGCTTAAATTGTAAAATTGGGACATGCTTATAAATAAAAAATCCGGGAATTACCCGGATTTTTATTTATATAGATGCCATATCATGATGCAGTATGTTTTCTTCAAGGGCGTTCCAAAGCCCTATTCTTTTTTCGAGAGCAAGGATAGAAACCTCTTCTACTTCCCGCCATTTTTGAGTGTCGTTACCACAAAGTTCGGATATCATTTGCATTGCCATCGGGCCATGTTCATCAGCATCCAACTCTATATGTCTCTCAAAATAATATATTAGCTTGTCAAGATTTGTTTCGGGAAAATTATCCTGAAAGTTTTTTAATATTTCTGTAAACATTGATGGGATGAGATCTTCGCGTCCAAATGTAAATGCTGCTGCTATTTCATGAGGTTTGCCCTGCTCGATAACCCTAAAGGTAAAGTCCAGGAAAGCTTTGATGTCATCGTGTAACAGACTTTGCTTTATTGATACGAAAATATTTTGTGTCATTTCCACGTCATCAAGAAAGGCATCGATTATAGATGTGTCTGCACCGCATGCTTTCATCGCATCAAGATACATTTCGTAATGGCTTTGTCTTTTTCCGTCTATGGTAAGATCCGTTTCTTCGGCTAATACAATTTCATTTATGAGGTAACGTATTTCCGGATTACCAACAGGGAGCCAAGGAGTAGTAGTACAGGTAAGTTTATTTTGTAATGCCTTTAGCAATGACATAAAATCCCAAACTGCATATACATGCCCTTCAAGAAAATGTCTAAGGTCGTTTATGGTTTTTACTTTGCCATACAAAGGGTGTTGTAACAGAAGCTCTTTTTGGGGCTGAATACTTCTGTTAATAGTAGCAATGTTCATAACATTAATTTTTACAAATTTAAAAAAGCTTATCCTATTATCTGTCTTTTTTATATCGATTTTATGAATACAATAATAGTGCCTTATTATTATTTGGATGTTATTATTATGGTTGTTAATTTTAAAAATATACGTTGAACGTTATTAAAGGGTTTTGAAGAAAACTGGTTTAATCTTTTTTAATTAACGAAAAATCCCATCATGATAGTATCATGACGGGATCTTTACTTTATGCTAAAAGTGAACTAGTAACTCTTATTTAAAAGCAGCATGACCGGTAATGTCCATACCTGTAATTAGTAAGTGTATATCATGAGTACCCTCATAAGTAATAACACTTTCTAAGTTCATCATGTGGCGCATTATAGAATATTCTCCTGTAATTCCCATACCTCCAAGTATTTGTCGCGCTTCACGTGCTATGTTGATAGCCATGTCTACGTTATTTCTTTTTGCCATAGAGATTTGTGCTGTAGTAGCTTTTCCTTCATTACGAAGTACTCCAAGTCTCCAGGTAAGCAATTGTGCTTTTGTGATTTCAGTAATCATTTCAGCAAGTTTTTTCTGCTGCAATTGAGTAGCAGCAATAGGTTTGTCAAACTGAACACGCTCTTTTGCATAACGTAAAGCAGTATCATAACAATCCATTGCAGCACCTATAGCGCCCCATGCAATACCATAACGGGCAGAGTCAAGACATCCTAGTGGTGCGCCAAGACCGGATTTGTTAGGTAATAGGTTTTCTTTAGGAACTTTAACATTATCAAATATAAGCTCTCCTGTAGCAGAAGCTCTTAATGACCATTTGTTGTGTGTTTCCGGAGTAGTAAAGCCTTCCATTCCACGTTCTACTACAAGACCATGGATACGGCCTGCTTCATCCTTAGCCCATACTACAGCAATATCTGCAAAAGGAGCGTTAGATATCCACATTTTAGCACCGTTAAGTAGGTAATGGTCGCCTTTATCTTTAAAGTTTGTTACCATGCCACCTGGGTTTGAACCATAATCGGGCTCGGTAAGACCGAAACATCCAATGAATTCACCAGAAGCTAGTTTTGGCAGGTATTTCATGCGTTGCTCTTCGTTACCGTACTTCCATATTGGGTACATAACTAAAGATGATTGTACTGATGCGGTAGAACGAACGCCACTGTCGCCTCTTTCTATTTCTTGCATAATCAGTCCGTAAGAAATTTGGTCAAGACCGGCTCCACCATATTCTTCTGGGATATAAGGGCCAAAAGCACCTATCTCTGCTAAACCATTAATGATTTGCTTTGGGAATTCTGCTTTTTGGGCATAATCTTCTATAATAGGAGATACTTCACGCTTAACCCACTCACGGGCTGCATCGCGCACCATTTTATGTTCGTCAGACAAAAGTTCGTCTAATAGGTAATAATCGGGTGCCTGGAATAGATCGGGTTTCATTTGCTTTATTTTTTAAACAGAAGCAAAAGTAATTAAGTATTCTAACAAATCAATAAAAATTTGTTGTATTTTCTAAGATTATAACGTTGTAGTGAAATTACGATCACATCTTTAAATAAAAATCCTTTGTAAGAGCAATATATTCAGGGGTATATTGGTGACGGGCGGTTTCAATGATAAGCTCGTTTGTTGCTATTTCATTTTCATTTCTGCTAAAAGCGATCATACTTCGTTTAATATCGGTAGTAGGGGTGCCTTTAAGACGGGTAATTTTAAAAGGAAAAAGATCCAGTCCTTTTGCGAGTGCCACGAATTTGTCTTCTTCTTTAAATGGAATAATTACGCTAAATACGCCATTATCGGATAATAATAAGGTCGCAGCCTCTATTAAATCTTCAAAAGGAAGTGATTCTGCAAAACGTGCTTTATCGCGTTGTTCATCTCCGGAAGTATAATCTTCGGTATAAAAAGGAGGGTTAGAAACAATAAGATCATATTCATCTTCCGGTTCTTCCATAAATTCATCCAATCCGGCATGATAGCAAAAAAGGCGATCGCCCCATGGAGAGTTTTCAAAATTATCTACTGCCTGTTCGTATGCTTCATCGTCAATTTCCATGGCATCAATTTGTTCTGCATGGCTGCGTTGCGCAAGCATAAGAGCAATAATTCCTGTACCAGTGCCAATGTCAAGTATACTGTATGGTGAGTTTTCTAAAGGAGTCCATGCGCCTAGTAATACACCATCGGTGCCTATTTTCATGGCACATTTGTCCTGTTTAACAGAAAATTGCTTGAATTGGAACATTTTAGAAATTAGATATAAGAATTGAGGTAAAAGAGAAGTGGATTAAAGATGAGGTGTGGGTGACAACCTGAAACTTTAAACCTGAAACAGACATCTTAAGTGTTTAGGTAAAGATCTACTAGTCCTTCAGGAGTATTAAGTACTACCTTTTTATTTTCGCGATCTATTTTTACAATAAAGTCGTCGATCATAGGAACTAATATTTCGATATCTCCTTTTAGGATCTCAAATAAGGGTTGGGCAGAGCTATCGTTTATGGAAACAATTTTCCCGATAATACCAAGACGTTGGTCTTCGGCATCAAAACCAATAACTTCATGAAAATAAAATTTATCACCTTCAAGTTTTGGCAGGGCGGTTAATGGAAGGTATATTTCGCATCCCATTATTTTGTCAGCTTCTTCTTCACTGTCAATATCTTCAAAACGGGTACGTAGAAAATCCCCTTTGTGAATTGAAGAACTTTCAATAAAAAATGGAACCAAGTGTTTGTTGAATTCAACAAACACCGATTCCATGTTTTCGTATAACTCAGGTTCATCAGTATCTAAATAGATAAGAACTTCCCCTTTGTAGCTAAATTTTTTAGCGATTTTACCTAAATAGAAACAATCTTCTTTACGCATGTACCGCTATTAAAAATTATGCTTGAGTTTCTTCGTTGCTTTCCTCAGACGTTGCTTCAGCAACAGTTTCTTCTGCAGCCTCTTCAGGTGCAACTTCTTCTGCTTTGTTAGCGTCAGCTTCAGCTTGTTTAGCTGCAGCGATACGGTCTTCGTTTACTTTCTTTTCAGCAGCAAGAGCTTTTGCTTTCGCGTCAGCTTGTGCAGATGTAAGTCCGTCTTTTTTAGCATCAACTTTTCCAGTTTTCTCTTCAAGCCATGTTGCTAATTTAGCATCAGCTTGTTCTTGCGTAAGGGCACCTTTACGAACTCCTCCATCAAGGTGGTGTTTAAGTAAAGCTCCTTTGTAAGAAAGAATAGCTCTTGCAGTATCTGTAGGCTGTGCACCATTGTGCAACCACTGTACAGCACTGTCAAGATCAAGATCAATCGTTGCAGGATTTGTGTTTGGATTGTAAGTTCCTAATTTTGCAAGGAATTTACCATCTCTTTTAGAGCGGCTATCCGCTGCTACTACCCAGTAAAAAGGTTTCCCTTTTTTACCATGTCTTTGTAATCTAATTTTTACAGGCATAATCTTTAAGATTAGTTTGAGGTACACGACCTCTGTTAATTAAGGGTGCAAAGATATAAAAGTTTAGCAAACAAACACTTTGTATGTCGTTTTTTATGATTTTTACGGATCAAATTTTTTAAAATATTAAATTTTATTGTGATTTATTTTATTTTGATTAGGATATATTCTATAAAAAACTATTTTTGTCGTTGTAAAATTTGAATTACCCTTTCTAACTATTTAATAATGAAAAAAATTTTATCACTTTTAGTATTGCTGGTTGCATTTACCTCGTGTGAAGAAGACGTAAAGTTCAACAACCCGGCGGTTCAGGGTCTTAAGGATAATGAATTGTGGAAAGCAACTACGTTTTCGGCTGTTAGATCAGGCAATTCGTTAACTGTTACAGCTACGAACGAATTTGAAACAGTGATACTAAAAACAGAATCGATAGTAGTAGATCAGGAATATATTCTTGGTGAAGGAGTTGCCAATATGGCTTCTTATGGATTATCTGTAGATGGTATAGATGAGCTTTACCAAACCGGAACGGGTTTAGGTAATGGGTTAATAAAGATCAGGCCTGAAACAAGTCTTGAAAAAGGTTATGTGTCGGGTAATTTTTATTTTAATGCAGTTAACGACGCTGGAGATATTGTAAATTATCAACAAGGAGTGTTTTATAAAGTGCCTATTACTATAGATAACTAAAAAATATACAAAATATACAAACCGCCTTTTAGGCGGTTTTTTTATGGTTATCAGGGAAATAGCATCATAAAAATGTATTAAAAAAAAATAATAAGTTGTTTTATAATGAAATAAGTTTACATTTGTAAGGTATAAACACCGAACAAATAATTTTTTTTATGAATATATTCGTGGGAAGCCTTCCGTTCAGTATTGAGGAAGCAGATTTAAGAGAGTCTTTTGAGGCTTATGGTGCTGTAGAGTCTGTAAAAATAATTACAGATAAATTTACTGGCAGAAGTAAAGGTTTTGGTTTTGTTGAGATGCCAAACGATGACGAAGCTCAAAAAGCTATTGACGAGCTTAACGGAGCAACTGTTCAAGGTAGGGCTATCGTTGTAAACAAAAGCGAGCCAAGACCGGAAGGTGAGAGAAGGACTTTTAACAACAACCGTAGCGGTGGTGGAGGTTTCAATAGAGACAACAACCGTAGTGGTGGTGGAGGTGGTGACCGTGGCGGATACAACCGTGGCGGAAGCAGCCGTTACTAATATAAAGGCTTTAGTTACAGAAAACCACCCATTGGGTGGTTTTTTTTGTTCATAAATCTATTTTTTCTATACCTCAAAATAACGTATTTTTGAAAAGTCTACCTTTTTGGGCAGGCTTTCTTTTTTTAACTTCCAAAATCCTTAGTTGGTATGTACCTGATATTTGACACTGAAACCACCGGATTACCCAAACGATGGGATGCCCCAATTACCGATACCGATAACTGGCCTCGCTGTATACAGATAGCATGGCAGTTGCACGATGATATGGGTAACCTCATTGAACATCAGGACTATATGGTTAAGCCTGATGGTTTTAATATACCCTATGATGCGGAGCGTATTCACGGAATTTCTACAGAACTTGCTGGCGAACAAGGAATATCGTTAGATGAAGTATTAGAAAAATTTAATATTGCACTTTCCAAATCTAAATTTATTGTTGGCCAGAATATAGGTTTTGACGTTAACATAATGGGGTGCGAATTTCACCGTATGGGTGTAGATAGCCCTATGGCGAAAATGAGGGTATTAGATACCTGTACCGAAGTTACTGCTGAGCTTTTAAAGCTTCCGGGCGGACGTGGAGGTAGATTTAAACTGCCTACACTTACGGAATTACATCAGTATCTTTTTGGTGTGCCGTTTTCAGAAGCCCACAATGCTACTGCCGACGTAGAGGCTACCACACGCTGTTTTCTGGAGTTGATAAAAAAGCAAATTTTTACACCTCAGGAACTCGATGTATCACCATCGTATTTTGAGGAATTTAATATAAAAAATCCACAGCCAATACAGCTGATAGGGTTAAAACATATCAATTTAAAGCAGGCTTCGGAAGAGGTTCGTCAACGTTTGGCGAAATTAAAATCTGCCGAAACAGCACATACTCAAACTCCTTCTGTAAAACAGGATCTTGCCGATCTGGATTTTGTGCATCTGCACAATCACACACAATTTTCGGTATTACAATCTACTATTTCCGTTCCGGATCTGGTAAAGGCGGCAGCTAAATATAAAATGCCTGCTGTGGCAATGACCGATCATGCCAATATGATGGGGGCTTTCCATTTTGTGAGTAATGTACTTAATCATAATAAAGCTGCCGAAGCTAAAAACAAAGCATCGGTAGAAAATGGAGAAGAGCCTACAGAGGTTATAATGAAACCTATTGTTGGCTGTGAGTTTTTTGTTTGCGAAGATCATAAAGATAAAACCCGAAAAGACAATGGTTACCAGGTAGTACTATTGGCTAAGAACAAAAAAGGGTATCATAACTTGGCAAAAATGTCGTCGATAGCCTATACGGCAGGATTTTATTATGTGCCAAGGATCGACAAAAAAGTTATAGAGCAATATAAGGAAGACATAATGGTGCTTTCGGGTAACCTTTATGGCGAGGTGCCAAATAAGGTGCTTAACATGGGTGAAAACCAAGCCGAAGAAGCATTACAATGGTGGTCTAAAACGTTTGGAGATGATTTTTATATAGAGCTGATGAATCACGGTCAGGAAGATGAAAACCGTGTAAACCAAACGCTGATATCCCTTGCTCATAGAAATAATGTAAAACTGATAGCTACCAATAATACCTATTACGTTAATAAAGAAGATTCTCATGCTCATGATATTTTACTATGTGTAAAAGATGGGGAGAAACAGGCTACACCTATTGGTCGTGGTCGTGGTTTCCGTTATGGGCTTCCAAATAACGAATACTATTTTAAGACGGGTGAAGAGATGAAAAAACTCTTTGCTAATACGCCCGAGGCTATAATCAACATTCAGGAGATTGTAGATAAGGTTGAAATTTACTCCTTATACAGAGATGTACTTCTTCCAAAATTTGATATTCCGGAAGAGTATCTTGTTACAGAAGATGAAGCGGATGGTGGTAAGCGTGGAGAAAATAAATACCTTACTTATCTTACCTATAAGGGTGCTGAAAAACGCTATGGCGAAATTACCGATGCTATTCGGGAGCGTCTTGATTTTGAACTTAAAACCATTGAGAATAGTGGTTATCCTGGATACTTTCTTATCGTGCAGGATTTTATTGCGAAAGCCAGAGAGCTTGATGTGTCGGTAGGGCCAGGAAGGGGATCGGCGGCAGGATCGGTGGTGGCGTATTGCCTTTGGATTACCAACATAGATCCTATTAAGTACGATTTGCTTTTTGAGCGTTTCTTAAATCCGGACCGTATATCCATGCCCGATATTGATATCGATTTTGATGACGAGGGTCGTGGTCGCGTTATGGATTATGTTATCAATAAATATGGGGCTAGCCAGGTAGCACAGATCATTACTTATGGTACCATGGCAGCGAAATCGTCCATCCGTGATACGGCAAGGGTGTTGGATCTTCCTTTGTTTGAAGCCGATAAAATTGCCAAGCTTATCCCTAATCTTAAGCTCGCCAAAATATTTAGCCTTGATCCTGCCGCTCTTAAAGGGGCAATGCGTGCCGAGGAATATGAAAAGGTGGTGGAGCTTATTGCAATGGCCGATGGAGGTGACTTGGGAGCAGAAACTATTCAACAGGCAAAAGTGCTTGAAGGATCATTACGGAATACAGGTATCCACGCCTGTGGTGTTATTATTACGCCGGATGATATTACTAATTTCGTTCCGGTAGCTGTAGCAAAAGATTCTGATCTGTATGTTACCCAGTTTGATAACTCGGTGGTAGAAAGTGCCGGATTGCTTAAGATGGACTTTTTGGGCCTTAAGACCCTTACGCTGATAAAAGATACCGTTAAACTGGTAAAATATAAAAGAAATATTGAACTCGATCCGGAGGCATTTCCTATAGACGATGTAAAAACATACGAGCTTTTCCAAAGAGGGGAAACGGTGGGTGTATTCCAGTATGAGTCGCCTGGGATGCAAAAATACATGAAGGACCTTAAACCTACGGTTTTTGGTGACCTTATTGCAATGAATGCCTTGTATCGTCCAGGACCTTTGGAGTATATTCCTAGTTTTGTCAGAAGGAAAAACGGCGAAGAAGAAATAAAATATGACCTTGATGCCTGTGAAGAGTACCTAAAGGAGACCTACGGTATTACGGTATACCAGGAACAGGTGATGCTTCTGTCGCAAAAATTGGCTGGTTTTACAAAAGGTGAAGCCGACGTTTTGCGTAAAGCGATGGGTAAAAAACAAAAAGACGTACTGGATAAAATGAAACCTAAATTCGTGGAGCAGGCTGCGGAAAAAGGCCATGATCCGGCAACGTTGGAAAAAATATGGAAAGACTGGGAAGCATTTGCGAGTTATGCATTTAATAAATCGCACTCTACCTGTTACGCCTGGATTGCTTATCAAACGGCCTATTTAAAGGCGCATTATCCGGCTGAATATATGGCAGCGGTACTGTCTAATAATATGAATGATATTAAGCAGGTATCTTTCTTTATGGAAGAATGCAAGCGAATGGGATTAGAGGTATTAGGGCCTGATGTGAATGAGTCATACTATAAATTTACGGTAAACGATAATAATGCAGTACGCTTTGGTATGGGTGCTGTTAAAGGTGTAGGATCTGGTGCGGTACAGACTATAGTAGAGAACAGGAAAGATGGGAGATATAAATCGATATTTGATCTTGCTAAGCGTATAGACCTGCGTGCGGCAAATAAAAAAGCATTCGAAAATCTTGCTCTTGCTGGTGGATTTGACTGTTTTACAACAACGCATCGCGGTCAGTACTTTCATATGGATAATAGTGAAAATATATCATTTCTGGAAAAAGCAATGCGTTATGGGTCTAAATTCCAGGAGAATGAAAATTCATCACAGGTAAGCCTTTTTGGTGAAGCAAGCGAGGTACAGATTCCTGAACCTGTTGTGCCGCCTTGTGAAGAATGGAGCACAATGGAAAAATTAGCCAAGGAAAAAGAAGTTGTAGGTATCTATATTTCAGGTCATCCTTTGGATGATTATAAATTTGAGATGAAATACTTCTGTAACTCAAGGCTTGATGCTTTAAAGAATTTGGAGCAGCATGTTACCAAGAATCTTAGCTTTGGAGGGATTATATCCAATGTACAGCATAGGGTTGCTAAAAATGGCAAAGGCTGGGCTTCGTTTGTGTTGGAAGGCTATGATGAAAACTATGAATTCAGGATATATGGAGAAGAATACCTTAAATTCAGGCATTTTCTTATAGGTAATAATTTTACCTATATGAAAGTATTAGTGAAAGAAGGCTGGGTAAATCAGGAAGGTAAAAAAGGGGAGCCAAGGCTTCAGTTTATTGCTATTCAGTATTTGCAGGATGTACTGACTACGTTTGCTAAAAAACTGATCATTCAGTTTAATGTTATGGATTTGCAGGAACAGCTTATAGCATCGCTTAATGAATTGTTCCGTGCCAACACAGGAGATAATGGAGTGACTTTTGAAGTGATGGAGCTACAAAAAGTAATGAAGAAAGTAGAAATTGCTGCAAGCCCTGTGATGAAAGAAACTACGGATGATTCAGAAGATAATGAATTTGATCAGGAAGTCACTCAGGCAGTTGTAGCTGATGTGGAGGATATACAGGTGGTTACAAAATTAAGTATGCCAAGCAGGAAGTTAAAAGTAAAAATAAGTAATGAGCTATTACAGGAACTTGAAAAATTACAAGTGAATTTTAAGCTGAATTAGACCGATTAATAAGTTTCATCTATGTATTCATAACTAAAACTAATCTGTCTTTAACAATCATTAAATAAATTATAAGTATTTTTGTTCTATAAATTCAAACGAAAAAATTAATATGGCACAAGCAATAACTGATGCTACTTTTGAAGAAGTAGTATTAAAATCAGACAAACCGGTATTAGTAGACTTTTGGGCAGCATGGTGTGGACCTTGTCGTATGGTAGGACCAATCATTGATGAAATTGGTACTGAATATGAAGGAAAAGCTATCGTTGGAAAAGTTGACGTAGATGCTAATCAGGAGTTTGCTGCAAAATATGGTGTAAGAAACATTCCTACTGTATTGGTTTTCCAAAACGGAGAAGTTGTAGGCAGACAAGTAGGTGTTGCGCCAAAACAAACGTACACTAACGCAATTGATGCTTTACTATAATAAGCACATTGTTTACAAGATAAAAGAGCCCTGGCAATACGCCGGGGCTTTTTTATGCGTTATCTTTTAGAGGTTATAATGCAAGACAGAAATGAAATTTCTATAATTCATTGGCTAATAATTCCCAATTCCATACATTTGAAATATGAAGATTGAAAGTCAGTTAGAAAAGATATCCAGTTTTTCACACCTGGAGTTGTTGGCGAACCAAATTGTGGAAGGTTTTATTTCGGGTATGCATAAGAGTCCGTTTCATGGGTTCTCCTCGGAATTTGCCGAACATAAGGTTTATAATGCCGGTGAGAGCACAAAGCATATCGACTGGAAGCTCTATGCCCGTACCGATAGGTTGTATACAAAACGCTTTGAAGAAGAAACAAATCTTCGTTGCCATATTATTGTAGATAATTCGTCGTCGATGCATTATCCTAAGCTAAAAGCAGGTCAGCAATTCTATGAAAACAAAATAGGATTTTCGGTACTGGCATCTGCCGTGCTTATGGAGCTATTAAAGCACCAGCGCGATGCAGTAGGACTAAGTGTATATTCTGATGATTATGAATTTTACGCGCCGGAAAAAGGAAGTGGAAGGCATCATAGGATGCTTTTGAGTAAACTGGAGAGTATATTGGTTACGCCTGGGCGTGACAAAGCTACAGATACGACTACATTTTTGCACCAGATAGCGCAGAAGATGCATCGTCGTTCTATGATCATATTATTTACAGATATGTTTCAGCCAGGGAATGATGAAGCTCTTTTTAATGCTTTACAACATTTAAAGCACAATAAGCATAAGGTAGTTTTGTTTCATGTAATAGATAAAAAAACCGAGCTTAACTTTGATTTTGATAATGCTCCGAGGAAGTTTATTGACATAGAAACTGGTGAAGAAGTGAATCTTTTTGCTGAAAATGTAAAAAATGAATATGAAAAATTGGTTGATGCTTACTTTAAAAAGGTGGCTGAAACCTGTATGCAGTATAAAATCAAGTATGTTCCTGTTTCTGTAGATGAGAAATTTGAAAAAATTTTAACCACATACCTTGTTGAGAAACAAAAGTTTGGGTAAGGATATGAAAATTATTTAGGTTTTCCTCGTAAAAACATTTGCAGGAGTGGAAATCTGTTGTATATTTGCAACCGCAATGAAGCACTGGTTTGGTAGTTCAGTTGGTTAGAATACATGCCTGTCACGCATGGGGTCGCGGGTTCGAGTCCCGTCCAGACCGCCAGTAAGCAAAAGAAGCCCTGTATAATACGGGGCTTTTTTCGGCTAAAATATTTAAAGCAGTTGTGTTGTTTAAATCACGCTAAGACGTGATTCGGTTTAGTAGTTAGACCAATGAAAAGCTTTCCATTTAGTTGGGGGGCTTTTTTGATTTTAGGACAATTTCTGTTGAAATTATAAGTCGTTGGTTTTTATCTCTTTAAATATTTAATGTATTTTTGTTAGACAGATTGTGCATAGAATAAAAAATCTGTTGTATATTCGCAGCCGCAATAAAGCACTGGTTTGGTAGTTCAGTTGGTTAGAATACATGCCTGTCACGCATGGGGTCGCGGGTTCGAGTCCCGTCCAGACCGCTTAAATTGGGAAAAGTCACGTTAATAGCGTGACTTTTTTTTGTTTATACTGTTTAAGTAATTGTATCGTTTTCATTATATAGCTGTTCATTAGTAGGGGAATAGAATCTTTCGTTTAATGGAAAGGGCTTTTTCGAGAGCAAGTTTGTTTCTCCTGAAATTTTTTCCTTACTTTTGAAAAGTCCACACAAATGTTTGTTTCCATTGAAAAAAGCTACGGTTTTATTATTTCTTGTTCTTTTAAGCTCCTGTCGGTTTTTTGACGGCCAGGTGCCTGACGAGGAAGAGCTGCTTAAAAAGCGCCTGCAGGAAATAAACTGGAAAGAAGTAAGCAGTTACCCTTCTATTGGTGAGTGTGATGCTATAACAGACAAAGAGATGAGAAAGGAATGTTTTTTCTCGTCGATGGTAAGACTCGTGCAGGAAAAACTGGATATAGATACTATTGCACTTATGTATCCTGAGATCGATACGATAGAAGTTAAAGTAACTGTGTTTTCCAATGCCTCTTTAAAATTTGAACCACAAATTTCTCGTGATAGTGTATTGTATGATACGGTTAAGATCGATAGTATTCTTAAAGCACGCCTGGTAGATTTTCCTAAAATAGAACCTGCACAAAAAGAAGGCGTACCTGTAACAACCCAATTTATACTACCGGTTATTCTGGATGTGAAGTAGTAATATCTTCTTCACTTTCACTACTTCTAGCAGACTTGAATGTAAATACGAAATAACTCCCTATAATTACGGGTATTACAGTGTTAAGAAGCCAAATGAGAGTAGCTACAAAAACTACGACCCATTCATTCACTCCCAGTCTTTCAAAGAAGAACAAAGCAACGCTACCCTTTACTGCGAAATCCAAAAACTGAAAACTTGGCAGTGATGATCCCAGAAAATAGGTTGCTGATATGGTACACATCATTATAGGGTAAGATATATCAATACCGAACACATAAAAAAGAAAATAATACTGATGCATTAATACCAGATAACGCAACACTGCCAGCATTATATTTTTGTGGTGTATGTTTCTTGGAATATGGTTTATTTTCTCTAAGAGCCTTTTTATAGAGTATCCTTTTATATTGAAGTTACGAGACAAAAATAACAGCATGGCTATAGCTCCTATTGTGCCTATAACGATTAATATTATATTTAAGGGAATGATATGGTAACTGGCATTAAAAATGAATAGACCAATCATCCCAACTACAACAGCAATTATAAGCTGTATGCCATTACAAATGAGGTTAAGAAAGATTACTTCTTTAGATTCTTTTTTAGTAAAGTACAACGTTTTGGCGGCATATTCGCCTATGCCATTCGGTGTAAATAATGCTGCTGTAACTGCGGAAAGTACTTGTTCCGTGGCTTTACCAAGAGATATGGGCTGAATGTAAGCCACAAGGTTTTTCCATTTTACTATTTCCAGGAAACGATTTAGGAAAGTGAGTAGCAGTATAAGAAAGACAATCCAAAAGGAATGTTTTTTTTGTAGCGTATCGGTAAAACGAATCCAGTCGAGCTGTTCATTATTTGTGATCCTGTCGTATATAAAATAAAATGCCCCGCCTACTATCAAAAGTTTGATAATGACAACGAGGAATTGTTTAGCTTTGCGTGTGGCTGACATGCTGCAAAAGTAAAGAAAATACATTGGCAAACGAACGCATTATATTAGGTATAGATCCGGGTACGACCATTATGGGTTTTGGCCTTATAAAAGTTATTAATAAAAAGATGGAATTCCTGCAGCTCAATGAATTACAATTGAGTAAGTATGATGACCATTATGTGAAACTCAGGATAATTTTTGAGCGTACCATAGAGCTTATTGAAACTCATCATCCAGACGAGATAGCTATTGAAGCTCCTTTCTTTGGGAAAAATGTGCAGTCCATGCTAAAGCTGGGCAGGGCGCAGGGTGTTGCTATGGCGGCAGGATTATCGCGCCAGATTCCTATAACGGAATATGAGCCTAAGAAAATAAAAATGGCAATTACCGGAAACGGAAATGCCAGTAAAGAACAGGTGGCTAAAATGCTACAACAACTACTTGGGCTTAAAGAATTACCTAAAAACCTGGATAGTACCGATGGCCTTGCAGCTGCGGTATGTCATTTTTTTAATTCGGGAAAGGTTACTGTTGGTAAAAATTATACAGGTTGGGATGCTTTTGTAAAGCAAAATGAAGAACGAGTAAAAAAATAGGCAGCAGCCGTATATAGTTTCGATGGCAGGTATTTACATTCATATTCCTTTTTGCAGGCAGGCGTGCCATTATTGCGACTTTCATTTTTCGACATCCATGAAAAAGAAAGACGAAATGGTTATAGCTATTGCGAAAGAAATCGAGATGCGAAAAGATGAGTTTTCCGGTGAAATGATAGAAACTATTTATTTTGGAGGAGGAACGCCATCGGTACTATCTAACGAAGAAATTGAGTTTCTTATCAATACTGTATATTCCAATTTTACAGTAACTCATAATCCTGAAATTACATTAGAAGCCAATCCTGATGATCTTTCGATAGAAAGGATTACTGCATTAGCAACCTCGCAAATTAATCGTTTAAGTATTGGAATACAGTCATTTTTTGAAGATGATTTAAAAATGATGAATCGCGCTCATAATGCTATTGAAGCAGAAGCTTGTTTGGCAGAAGCTGTGAAATATTTCGACAATATTTCGATCGATCTTATTTATGGAGTTCCGGGGATGACAAATGAGCGCTGGCTGCATAATATTACTAAGGCATTGTCTTTTGGGATACCTCATATTTCGAGCTATGCACTTACAGTAGAACCTAAGACAGCACTTGATAAATTTGTAAAAAAAGGTATTATCGCACAACCTAGTGACGAAGCCGCGCAAGAGCATTTCACATTACTTGTCGACACTCTTGAAGCGAATGATTTTGTACATTATGAGCTGTCTAACTTTGGGAAAGAGGGTTATTTTTCACGCAATAATACAGCCTACTGGCTTGGTAAGAAATATTTAGGCATTGGTCCGTCCGCGCATAGTTATAATGGTATTTCCCGAAGCTGGAATATTGCTAACAATGCACTTTACCTTAAAGGCATTGAAGAAAATATACTTCTTGCAGAAACTGAAAAACTGACTATTGCCGATCGCTATAACGAATATGTGATGACAGGACTTCGCACCATATGGGGTGTTTCTATAGAACGTGTAGAATCCGAATTAGGTAAAATGTACAAAGACTACCTGTTAGCAGAATCGACACGATTTATTGAACAGGGATTACTGGCAAGTTATGATGGTATTATTAAAACAACCAAAAAAGGAAAGTTTTTGGCCGATGGGATTGCAAGTGACCTGTTTTTTATAAATTTGGACTGAAACTCATTTTAATGAAAGCAACCATAGAACATAACGAGGCAACATTTAGTGTTGACCTCTCTCAACCAATAGATATATCAATCCCTCTTACGAATAATGAGCAAAACCCTATTGCCTGGTATATAGATAAACCGGTTATAGAGCCTGTAAAAATGGGTGATTGGGTAGGTAAAGTAAGCGAAGGTTCTTCGACGAACTTTAATAATATATTCTTTAATCCGCATGGGCATGGTACCCATACCGAATGTCTGGGGCATATTACACGCGATTTTTATAGTGTTAACCAGGCATTAAAACAGTTTTTCTTTACAGCAGAGCTGATTTCGATTGTTCCAATGGCTATAGATGAAGATCTTGTTATAACAAAAACTCAGATTGAAACAGCTTTAGCAGGTACTCATCCGGAAGCTTTGGTTATCCGTACGCTTCCTAATACGTTAGATAAAAAATCGAAGAATTACAGTAATACTAATCCGCCTTACATAGAAGAGGCCGCAGCTACATATATCCGCGAATGCGGTATAAAACATTTACTGATAGACCTGCCAAGCGTAGACCGTGAACAGGACGAAGGAAAACTATTGGCACACAAAGCATTTTGGAATGTAAAAGATATAAATAACCTTAATATTGATGCGCGCCATGATGCTACAATAACCGAAATGGTTTTTATAAAAGATGAGGTTGCAGATGGTAGTTACCTGCTTAACTTACAAATTGCTTCTTTTGAAAATGATGCAAGTCCGAGTAAGCCTGTTTTATATAAACTATAATGAATACCTTAATAAAACTCGAGGAAATTGCTTTGTTTATTCTGGGGATCTACCTGTTTAGTCTGTTAGACTATACCTGGTGGTGGTTTCCGGCATTATTGCTAGTTCCTGATTTTTCGATGATAGGTTATGCTTTTGGGAATAAAATAGGAGCATGGATTTATAATATTGCGCATCATAGAGGCGTTGCAATAATTGTATACCTTGGTGGAATTTGTTTAAATAATAGTGTTTTACAACTGGTGGGTGTAATTTTATTTTCGCATTCCTGTTTCGACAGAATGCTGGGTTATGGCCTTAAATACGAAAAGGGTTTTAAATTTACTCACTTGGGAGAAATAGGAAAAAAGTGATATGATAGAAATAGATACAGATAAAAGCAGGCTGGATATTGTAGTTGTTCATCGATTTATTTCGAGCACTTATTGGGCTGAAGGAAGATCTGCTACTGATGTACAAGTAACAATAGATAACTCCCATTGTTTTGGGGTTTATCTTGATGGTAACCAGATAGGTTTTGCAAGAGTGGTGACAGATTATTCTGTTTTTGCTTACCTGATGGATGTGTTTATTTTGGAAGAGCATCAGGGTAAAGGTTATTCTTCAATATTAATGAAGGCAATTTTGGGCGATGCTAAATTAAAGGCAATTAAAACCTGGAGGCTTGCTACTACGGACGCTCACTATCTGTATGCTAAATTTGGATTTACACCTTTGGCGCATCCTGAAAATTTAATGGAAAAAAAAGTATAAAATGAACATACAGGCTTTTTACGATTATTGTTTATCTAAAAGAGGAGTAACCGAACATTTTCCGTTTGATGAAGAAACACTTGTTTTTAAAGTAGGGGGAAAGATGTTTGCCTTATCATCACTCACGCAATGGGAAAAAGGCGAAGCAACTATAAACCTTAAATGCGATCCTGAAAGAGCTTTGGAGCTAAGGGCTGAGTACGAAAGCATACAGCCCGGTTACCATATGAGTAAGGTGCATTGGAACACGATAACCGTTAATGGTGATGTGTCGTTATCCATGCTTAAAGAACTAATAGATCATTCGTATGATCTCGTTTTTAAGAGCCTCACAAAAAAGGTGAAGGAATCTATCCTGTAATTTATTTCGAGATCAAATATTGGTGAGTTTGATTCTGATATAGAAAAGACTAGTTTGTTTTGGTAGTTATTATCGTATTACTTGCCCACCAACCGAAACATTTTTATTTCTTAACAACGGTTCACTACTAAAATTTCCGACAACGAATGATATTTTAAAACTTTGTTTGTAAACAAGGCCAAGAGTTAGTTGGCTAAATAAAAAATTACTGTTTTTTATTCCGAGATTATCTCTAAAAATATTAGTGCCAACAATATAATTGGTGTTGTTGTCAACAAATAATTTTAAATCATCGCTGTCTATCCCTGCATCAATATAAAAGCTAATCCCTAAAGAGCCACTTCCTGCCCAGTCATCTGTTTTAGTTCCAAATGCAGGTATATCTGCTGTGCCTTTTAAGATGAATCTTGATAATAAATTTATCTTAAAACCTTCGTCACGATAAAATAACCATGGGTATTCTATATTTAAGACAGTATTTCCTCCATAAGTTATTAATCGTTGGTATGCTTCATCTGTTTTTTGTTCCTCAGAATTAGAATTTGAAATCATCGTTCCTAAGCTTAGTCGTAGTACCTTAAGAAATGTTCCACCAACAATCTCTGAATAGATAGAACCAGTTTTGTCGCCTAAAATGAAACCAGTTTGTCCAACAAATTTAGTATGGCCATTATCGTCATATAATATTTTAAATAATTCAGAAGTTTTAATCGCGTTTGGAAAAAAGTATGTTTTTTTTGAAGAATTGTTTGATATAAATCCTTGAATTTCGGCGGGTTCGAATTTGAATCCAGAGAAACCTTGTGAGAAGCCATAGTTCGACAAAAACAATAGTAAAAGGAGTAGTTTATTTTTCATTGTTAGGTTGTTAAATTGATTTATAAAATTATGTTAACCAGATTTTTAAAAAAATCCCTAATAATGGGTATTTTAAATATGGAACCTAGAAAATTAGTACATGGCTGGATGGTCATTGATAGGGGACAGAAGAGACAGGCGCCGCCCCAACTATACAGGAGCTCACTGTTTTTAAGAATCTCACAAAAAAGATTCAGGTTGAAATAATGGAAACCAATAATTAGTAAATTAAGCAATCGCTTTGTAACTTTGAACCCATAATTACTTTGTAAATCAATATGAAAGAGCATATAAAAAGTTTCCTTAACGAAGAGCAAGATCCTAAAGCGGTAGAGAAGATCACATCTAAACTCAATGATATTTTGATGAGAGGTGAAGAGATTGGCTATATAGGAGTTCAGAAAAAGCCGGCAATCAATGTTTTCCCGGATAGTATTGTGCTTACCAATAAAAGAATTATTATCTGTAAGCCAAAGAATCTTGGACTGTCTATGGATTTTACTGATTTTCCGTGGACACAGATCGCAGCAACATTTGTAAAAGAAAACATACTGGGCTCGGAATTCTCTTTTACGACGAATACAGATATTACAGTTTCTATAGATTATATACCTAAAATACAGGCAAGAAAAATAAACACTTTTGCAAAAGAACAATTAGAACTTTTAAAAGAAGTTCATGCTCCGATACAACCTGAGGCTGCCGTTTATACTGAGCCACAAGTAACACCTGAGCCTGTTGCTGCTATAGTTGAGGAAGTTGTTGAAGGAGAAATAGAAGAGTTTGAAACTGAGGAAGTTAATGACTTTGCCGAAATAATAAGTAATATAGGATTACAGACTCCTGCTCCAGTATATAATGAAACTGCTACACAGCCGGTTGTTGAAGAAAAAAACAGCAAAGACAGAACATTAAGTGAACTTAGTAAAGAAGAGCTTTTTGATAAATTACAGAACTATAAAAAACTGCTCGATAACGGCCTGATACTACAAGGGGAGTATGATGCGTTTAAAAAAGAGATACTGAATTACCTGTAACCTTTAAAACGATAGTATGAGCAAAACCATTGAAGAGCTTATCCCGCATAGAGCACCATTTTTATTTGTTGACGAAATACTTTCTGTAAGTAACGAGGAGATTATTGCCGTAAAAACATTTGAGAATAAAGAGAATGCTTTGTTGAAAGGGAGTTTTCCAGGGTTTAATTTTGTTCCCGGAACTATTCTGATAGAATCGATGGCACAATCTGGTGGCGCAGGTGTAAGACTGCTTGGGGTTACCAATGGTGTTTTTGCTTTAGCACATATAGAAACGGCTCAGTTTCTTAAAGGTGTAGAATATGATATGCAGGTAAAATATATAATAAAGAATTTAAGGCTTAGTGAAAAGATTATCAAGCAGCAGGGTAAAGCCTATGTTGGAGATGATGTAGTATTAGAGGCTTCATGGATGAGTATACGAATTGAAGCTCCGCAAACGCCTGAAGAAACTAAATAAAATCAAAAGCCCCGCTATTGCGGGGCTTTTGATTACATAACATTCTTTTGTTTATTCGAGAAGCTATCGGCTTGCATTTCGAGCAGTTCAATGGCTTTTTTCTTCTTGTAGTTGTAGAGTTCCCTGTCCTGCCTGATCTCGCCATACACATCATCGTAGATGCCTGCATCGGTAGTACGCATTAGCTCACGCTGGTAGTTGTTTTGTGCCAGGTTTGTTTTTACAGCCATTTCGCTATCTTCCAGCTTAAAGTCGTATTCTCCTTTAGGAGAAAGCAGTTTGGCAATAATAGGGGATGTTTCTATAGCCAGGAAAAGGAGCATAATAAAAAACGATGGCAACCATGGTAATTTGTTAAGAGCGTTGATTCGCGCCATTAGTCCGTCGAATCCATCAATTATAGGCTGGCTCTCACTAACTTTTTTATCAAGATCGGTCTGAAGTGTTTCCGCCTGTTTTTCTTTAGCGGCAATTTTCTCTAAATTAGTTTTACGTAAAGCATCCAGTTCCAGCAATGCTGCATCGTGTTTTTGACGCTTTTCATTATATACAGGTCCTTTGCCTAACTTCAGGGTCCCTTTAGTACCCTCCGCTTCGGTAATATAAGTACTGTATAATTCGTTAACTTCTTTTTCCTTTTTGGTAATAGCCGATTTTAAGCTGTCTGTTTCTGCTTTATTTTTGGCAAGATCTCCCTGAAAATAATTGGCCACCTGCTTTTTATTGGCTAATGCCATATCGTTCTTTTCTTTAAGAAGCACAGTGTCTATCTCTTTTTGAAAGATTTTAATTTCGAGAGGCTTAGAGATAACAATAGCAATAATCATTGCTAAAAGAATACGTGGTGTAGCCTGGAGGAATTCCTGGCCTATACGGTCTCTTTTTCGAATTGTAGAAACAATAAAACGATCGAGGTTAAAAATAAGCAGTCCCCATACGAATCCAAAAAATGTAGCCATAAGCACATTGTCGAAAACAGTATATAAGGCATAGCTAGCAGCTATCCAGGCCATAAGTGCAGTAAAAAACACTGTTGCACCAATACCTGCATACTTGTTCTGTTCTCCATTAGAACAGCTGTAGATGAGATTTTTATCTGCACCGGAGCAGATGATAAAAAAACGCTTTAACATGATGATTGATTTTTGATGATGATTGATGGTACAAAAATAACGCGTTTTTTTATAAAATGGTATAAAGTACTGATATGTTTTGTTTTAGATAAGAAAAATCCGCCACGATGGGCGGATTAAGAAATTTAAGTGTGAATTATACTTTTATATTAATAGTAATTGGGAGTGTATAAGAAGTTTTTACAGGCTTACCATCTTGTGTTTCAGGTTGCCATTTTTCTTTTATCAGTTTAATAACACGTACGGCTTCTTTGCCTAATCCATAACCCGGATCTCTTACTACTTTAATGTCTGACATGCTACCATCCTCTTCAATTACAAATGATACATATATTTTAGCTGTCATATCATGATCTACTTTTGGGATATTAAAATTAGTATTGATAGCTTTATAAAATGCTTCTAAGCCCCCGGGAAACTCAGGATCTGTAGTTTTTGGAGTTTCTGTAAATTCTAAGATATCTGCGCCAAATATTGATGTTGAGTCCATAGCAACTTTTTCTCTTTCTTTTTTATTAAGTTTTTTATAACCGATTTTTTCGGTTACCCTACCTTCTTTATCAATAAACCTAAATTTTGTGTTTTTATATCGTACTTCCGGATCATTACTAAAAGCATCCGGATTTACTCTTTTCATAGAATCAACCTGAGCATCCATTGCCTGCATAGCTTCCAGCCTGTCCTGTGTTGCAACTTCCATTATCATGTCTGCGGAAAGAGAAGTTACCTTATCTGCAGAAAGTAAATTCGTAGCCTTTACAGACTGTTCATTCTTCTCAGAAGTTTTATTCGTTTCCTGCGCCACTGTTTTAGTACACAATAACATCATAAGAGTTGCTAATACCGGAACAATTGCTGCTTTTAAAAAGCCTGCCCTTGCTGTTGAAGTGGTTTTAGTCATCATAATAAATCGTTTTTTAGTTAGTGAAAAATTAAGATTGCTTGCCATAGAAAAAGTTGTAGCTACATTGGCTTTTTCCAATAGCAGGTTTTGGTAATAGATGGTGTTGGCAGTAGTATCTATTACTTTTTTGTCGGCCAGGAATTCATGGTTAAGTTGTATGGCCTTTTTATAAAAATAAAGTAGCGGATTAAACCAAAAAATGGTTTTTAGCGCTTCAATAAATAAAATATCGAAAGTGTGCTTTTGTTTTACATGGGTATATTCATGTGTGTAAAGCTCCTCTTCAATCCTTTTAGTTTCATACTCTTTTCTATTAATAAACACATAGTTGAGGAATGTATGAGGTAATGTTTTCTCTTCAAGCAATACCAGCCTGATAGTTCCTTTTTTTATTGATGGATTGGCTGATGCCTTTTTAATAAAATGAGATACATTTTTTATGAAGCGGATTATCAATACCAATGTGACAATTGCATATGTAGCCCAACCAATGTAAAACAGATAATCTATTGGTTGTTCGGTTACTGTACTACTTACGGTTGGTTTTGAAAAAATTGTTGCTAATTCGCCCGAAATCTTTACATGTTTCACATAAGTTATAACAGTAATAAAAGGTATTGCTAATGAAAACATCAATGATGAAATTAAATAAAACCTATTGAAATGATGCATTTTTTCTCTTTCAAACAATAGGTAGTACAAGCCTAATAGAGCCGCCATAGCAATTGTTGATTTTATTAAAAAAGTCTCCATAATAAAATGGATTAATTGTTTTTAGGTTTCTTCTCGTAGGTTGTTAATGTCTCCAATCGCCCTTCATCATTAACTTGTGTAATTCTTATCGCGCTGTAGTCTTTAAGGGTTACATCATTATACATCACAGAGTCGTGCTTTTTTAAAGCATCCATTTCAGTTTGAGTAAGCTGATTTATTTCGATAGCTTTTATTTTAGCTGGGTCAGATTTTATAGCACCACCTAAATTAAGGGTATACTCTTGTTGTTTCTTGTTAAAGCTTTGTGTACCTTTTTTGTCAGCATAGCTCATTTTAGTTTTCATAAAGTCAGATTCTTTTCCCTTGTACTTTACAGGGTCTGTTTTTTGCAGGGAATCCAGTTCATTTTTAGTTACTGTAGTAACATCAATTCTATCAGGATAAGCAGAAGCAGTCTTTGATTTTTCCTGCGCGATTGTTTTGGTACACAATAACATTGTAAGAGCTGATAATACCGGGATTATTGCTGCTTTTAAAAAGCTGGCTTTTGCTGTTGATGTGGTTTTAGTCATCATAATAAATCGTTTTTTAGTTAGTGAAAAATTAAGATTGCTTGCCAT
>RCUH01000168.1_pt1 | contig 96528 bp, 78 predicted proteins | sample 2166191 | NCBI WGS metagenome assembly RCUH01 (sample SAMN09932848, study PRJNA488358) | compost metagenome | feature: garden; material: soil; isolation source: compost soil in an enriched community after 214 h of incubation | place: Germany: Experimental Botanical Garden Goettingen | collected...
GCTGGTAATCCAGTTTTTTCATGATGTTTTCCATAATCTTATTTTTAAATCAGTACTGAGTCGTAAAATTGGTTGCTAATTGGATACGCTGGTTGGGTTTTATTAAAGCAACTTTGGACTTCTTCGAAACAGTTACTTCATATCCAAAGATGTATTTTAGTTGTGATTATTCCAAATTTGGAATAATTTATTTTAATAAAATAGCGTCATTTTGTTGATATGGCTGAGCAGTATATCGATAAAGAATCTTTAGCAATTATAAGAGAAAAGCTGTGGGCTATTGCTAACGCTAAAGGCATAACGCTTGAAGACATACAAGACAGGACTGGGTTTAGCTATAGTCAGGTTTACAGAATTGTAAGGGGGGATAATAATATGTCTGTTAGTGGTTTAATCGCCGTTTGTAAAGCTCTGGAAATCCAATTAGTCGAGGTTGTTGCTTTTAAGATTAAAATCCCTAAATATCCTCCAACCCGAAAAAACTTCCGTTAATAGAGGTTGCGTATATTTGAGGGTTAGGCGCAATGCAGGGTGCATAATTTTAACGTTCTTAATGCAAGAGTTTTTTTTAGTATATTAAATCAAACACAAGAACAAATGGATAAAATCGTCGTATTTCAAACTTTTTATAACCCAATATTGGCCAATATTGTAAAATCCAGATTAATCGATGCTGGAATACAATGCTTTCTTTCTGATGAGAATACAATTACCATCAATCCTTTGTATACCCAGGCTTTAGGAGGTGTTAAGCTGCACTTATTTGAAAGAGATGTTGAAGATGCAAAAAGTATTCTCAAGGACGAAAACGTTGAAATCGACCTAGAAGAGATAGAGGGTGCAGAGGTTTGTCCCAATTGTGGCTCTACCAATGTTGGTTATGTGCAAGCTACAAAAAAACGTTTTGGAATATTTACTGTAATTGTTTCTGTCCTATTAGCCGTATATCCTTTTCATGCAAAGAAAACTTACCACTGTTTTAACTGCGAATACGAATTTTAAATTATAAAAGATAAATGTAAAAAAATAGAGGGTTTTACCATTGGTAAAACCCTCTATTTAATTTATATCAATTGCTGATTATGCGTTTTTAGCTGCAGCTTCTCTGCGGATGATATTTAAAGCACCACCTGCTTTAAACCAATCGATTTGCTGTGCATTGTAGCTATGATTAACAGCAATCTCTTCTTTAGAGCCATCAGCATGGTGTAAAACCAAAGTTAATGGAACATCAGGAGTGAAAGTTGTTAAACCAACGATGTCAATTGTATCATCCTCAAGGATTTTATCGTAATCCTCTTTGTTGGCAAACGTTAAACCAAGCATACCTTGTTTTTTAAGGTTGGTTTCGTGGATACGGGCAAAAGATTTTACCAATACTGCACGAACACCTAAATGACGTGGCTCCATTGCTGCGTGCTCACGGCTTGAACCTTCACCATAGTTTTCATCACCAACTACGATAGAACCAATTCCTGCTGCTTTATAAGCACGTTGAGTTGCTGGTACTGGACCGTATTCGCCAGTCAGTTCATTCTTAACGTTGTCAGTTTTCTCGTTGAAGTAGTTAACTGCACCGATTAACATATTGTTAGAGATATTGTCAAGGTGACCACGGAATTTCAACCATGGACCAGCCATAGAGATATGATCCGTAGTACATTTGCCTTTTGCTTTGATCAGGAGTTTTAAGCCTTTAAGGTCTGTGCCTTCCCAAGGCGTAAATGGATCAAGTAATTGTAACCTGTGTGAAGTAGGAGATACGATTACGTTTACACCACTACCATCTTCTGCTGGTTTCTGATAACCTGCATCTTCAACAGCATAACCGTTTACAGGAAGTTCATCACCTTTTGGTGGATCTAACTTAACCTGCTCACCTTTATTGTTAGTTAAGGTATCTGTTAACGGGTTAAAGCTCAAATCACCCGCAATCGCAATTGCTGCTACGATTTCCGGAGAAGTTACAAAAGCATAAGTATTTGGGTTACCATCTGCACGTTTAGCAAAGTTTCTGTTAAACGAGTGAACGATCGTATTTTTTTCTTGTTTTTCTGCACCTACTCTGTCCCACATACCGATACATGGTCCACAAGCATTTGTAAAGATCGTTGCATTCAGATCTTCAAAAGTCTTCAATAAGCCATCGCGGTTTGCAGTATAACGTACTTGCTCAGAACCTGGGTTGATACCAAAATCTGCTTTAGTCACTAAGCCTTTATCAATAGCTTGTTTAGCAATAGATGCTGCTCTTGATAAATCTTCGTATGATGAGTTGGTACAAGAACCAATTAAACCCCATTCTACTTTTAAAGGCCATCCGTTTGCAGTAGCTACTTCTTTCATTTTAGAAATAGGCGTAGCCAGATCTGGAGTGAAAGGACCGTTTATGTAAGGCTCAAGCTCAGAAAGGTTGATTTCAATTACCTGGTCAAAATATTTTTCTGGATCAGCATAAACTTCTGCATCACCTGTTAAGTGTTCTTTTACCGCGTTTGCAGCATCAGCAATATCAGCTCTGTTGGTTGCACGTAAATAACGTTCCATGCTCTCATCGTAACCGAAAGTTGAAGTAGTTGCACCAATTTCAGCACCCATGTTACAGATGGTACCTTTACCAGTACAGCTTAGGTTTTCTGCACCTTCGCCAAAATATTCAACAATTGCACCTGTACCACCTTTAACTGTTAGGATACCAGCAACTTTAAGGATCACATCTTTTGCAGAAGCCCATCCATTCAGTTTTCCTGTTAATTTAACACCAATTAGTTTAGGAAATTTAAGCTCCCATGGCAAGCCTGCCATTACATCACAGGCATCAGCACCACCAACACCAATTGCAACCATACCCAAACCACCTGCATTTACAGTGTGTGAGTCAGTACCGATCATCATACCACCTGGGAAAGCATAGTTTTCTAATACTACCTGGTGAATGATACCTGCACCTGGTTTCCAGAAACCAATGCCGTATTTGTTAGAAACTGAAGCTAAAAAGTCAAAAACCTCTTTGCTCTCTGTATTCGCTGCCGGTAAATCGATCTCGGCACCAAACTTAGCTGTAATTAAGTGATCACAGTGAACTGTAGAAGGAACAGCTACCTGTGGTCTACCAGCTTGCATAAACTGCAATAAAGCCATTTGTGCAGTAGCATCTTGCATGGCCACACGGTCAGGAGCAAAATCTACATAATCAACACCTCTGTTGTAAGAAGTATTCGTGCTTCCCTCCCAAAGGTGGGTATAAAGTATTTTTTCTGAAAGTGTTAAAGGTCTGCCTACTAATTTACGAGCCGCCTCTACACGGGGGCCAAAGTTTGCATACACCTTTTTGATCATTTCTATATCAAAAGCCATATTTTTTAAAGATTACTGTCATTAACAAAACAAACTAAATTAAACAATTTTTGACGGATTTTTTTTGAGAATTGTTTAATTGTGTTATTTAAAACCATTCTATGCGCATTTTGGCATGCATAAATAAAGAGGGGTATCCGATACATTGGATACCCCTCTTGGTATTATTAGCAAAATATGTGATTATTTGTTTCTTATTGTTTTGTAGAAATAGGGCTGAACTTTGTTAAATTGATTCCTTCTACGGCTATTTTGTATTCTTCGATACTCGGAATACGGCCTAAGATTGCAGAAAGAACAACTACTGGCGTAGAGGCCAATAAGGACTCTCCTTTTTTATTGTCTCTATCTTCTACCACACGACCTTGGAACAAGCGTGTAGAAGTAGCCATTACCGTATCACCTTTAGCTGCCTTTTCTTGGTTACCCATGCATAAGTTACAACCCGGGCGCTCCAGATACATGATATTCTCATATTCGGTTCTTGCCGAGCCTTTAGGTAATGCATCGCTGAATTCAAATCCAGAATACTTTTGTAGGTATTCCCAATCGCCTTCTGCTTTTAATTCATCGATGATGTTGTAAGTTGGAGCAGCCACAACCAATGGCGCTTTAAATGACACTGTGCCGGTTTTTTGCTCTACATTTCTCAACATTTGAGAAACGATTTTCAAGTCGTCTTTATGCACCATACAAGAACCTACGAAACCAAGGTCTACTTTTTTATCGCCACCATAGAAAGTTAAATCCCTTATGGTATCGTGGGTATAGCGTTTTGAAACGTCTACATTATTTACATCCGGATCGGCAATCATTGGTTCTTCAATCAAATCCAAATCAATAATTACTTCCGCATAGTATTTTGCATTATCGTCTGGCATTAAAGCTGGCTTAATACCAGTTTTAATTTCTTCGATACGTTTGTTTGCTTTATTAATCAATCCTTGAAGCACTTGGTTATGGTTGTCCATCCCCTTGTCTATCATGATTTGAATGCGGTTTTTAGCAATCTCTAAAGATTGAATTAGGGTGTCATCCAGAGAAATACAGATAGAAGCCTTTGCTTTCATTTCTGCTGTCCAATCAGTAAATGTAAAGGCCTGATCTGCTAATAATGTACCAATGTGTACCTCGATGATACGACCCTGAAATACGTTTTCGCCATCAAATTGTTGCAACATTTGCAATTGTGTAGCATGAACAACGTCACGGAAATCCATGTGTTGCTTCATTTCGCCTTTGAAAGTAACTTTTACCGATTCGGGAATTGGCATCGAAGCCTCACCAGTTGCCAATGCTAACGCCACTGTACCAGAATCGGCACCGAAAGCTACACCTTTAGACATGCGAGTGTGTGAGTCGCCACCTATAATGATTGCCCATTCGTCAATTGTGATGTCATTCAATACTTTGTGAATAACGTCTGTCATTGAATGATATTCGCCTTTAGGATCACGAGCAGTAATTACACCAAAGTCATTCATAAATTTCATCAATTTAGGAATGTTTGCCTGTGCTTTTTTATCCCAAACAGACGCAGTGTGGCAACCTGATTGATAAGCACCATCAACGATTGGAGAAATAACTGTAGCAGCCATCGCCTCTAATTCTTGAGCAGTCATTAAGCCTGTTGTATCTTGAGAGCCAACAATGTTTACTTCTACGCGAACATCAGAACCAGCATGTAAAACTTTACCAGGAGCTAGGCCTACAGCGTTTCTGTTGAATATTTTTTCTGCAGCCGTTAAGCCCTGACCTTCGATAGATACTTCTTTCGCTGGAGCAAATACTGTTGGCGCTTCGATGCCTAAAGTTTTAGCTGCAAAAGTTTGAATTTTTTTACCAAATACGATAGCATAAGAGCCGCCAGCTTTGATAAATTCCATTTTTTGAGGAGTCAATGCTTTTGAAATATTAATCAGCTCTTGATCTCCATTATATAATTTCTGAGTCTTAGTATTGATCGTAAGAACAGTTCCAGTTTCGATAGAATAAACTTCCTCTAAAATTGGCTCATCTTTTTCATTACGAACGACATTGCCATCCTCGTCTGTTTTCTTTACCCAGTTTTTAAGGTCGATACCGATACCACCAGTTACATCAACAGTTGTTAAGAAAATTGGAGAAATACCATTGGTACCCCCCACAATTGGAGCAATGTTTACAAATGGAATATAAGGGCTAGATTTTTTTCCTGTCCAAAGTGCGACATTGTTCACACCCGACATACGTGAAGAACCCACACCCATGGTGCCTTTTTCAGCCACCAACATCACACTTTTATCTGGGTGTTGTGCTTGCAATGCCTGGATTTCCTCTTGAGCCTCTGGAGTGATCATGCACTTGCCATGCAATTCACGATCCGAACGCGAGTGAGCCTGATTACCCGGAGACAATAAATCTGTAGAAATATCTCCAATACCGGCGATAAAAGTTACCACTTTGATTTCTTCTGGTACTTCAGGAAGGTTGGTGAAAAATTCAGCATTTGCGTAACTCTCCAATATTTCTTTAGCGATCTCATTGCCATTATTGTAAGCTTCTTTCAATCGATCTGTATCTGCATCGTATAAGTAAATTTGCGTCTTAAGAACATCTGCCGCTTTCTTAGCTTTATCGCCATTGTCAGCCAATGCGATGTCTAATAAAACTTTAATAGATGGTCCGCCTTTCATGTGAGACAACAATTCGAAAGCAAAATCAGGCGTAATTTCTCTAACAACGGCTTCGCCTAAAATAATATCTTTTAAAAATTGTGCTTTTACAGCGGCCGCTGCGGTAGTGCCAGGTAGGGTATTGTATATGAAAAAATTAACAGATTCTTCTCTGCTAAGATTGTTTACACTTTTGATTTGAGTGATGATTTCACTCAATAATTCAGCTCCATCAATAGGTTTAGGGTGAAGACCTTGAGCTTTTCTGTCTTCAATCTCCTGGATATAATCGTTATAAATACTCATCTTGGTTTGTTTATTTTTGTGCGAAAACTTTGCGGATCAAAATATCCACCAGATCTTCACAAACAGAATACTGTTTTTGGCGTATTAACTCGTGATTTTTGGACAAAAAAACGAATTTCTTGTCCAAAACAAAAATAGCAAAAAACAACCTTTAAGTACAATTTAGGCAGGTGATTAAGTAATTTGGAATCGTTCTAAATTACGATTGTTGGGTGTGAATCGCTCAGTGCTATAATGTTAAAAAACTGAAACCTTTATCAGTAAAATATTGTAGAAATCGTGGTAGTGCATATTCCAATCTATCAAATGCTTTTAAACTATCGTGAAAAACAACAATTGAACCGCTGGTGGTGTGTTTAATTGCATTCCGATAGCATTCCTCAGGAGAAAGATTGAGGTCGAAATCGCCGGTGATGACATCCCACATGACAATTTGCATTTCAGGATAAGCAGATTTGATTGCTGAAATCTGTGATTTTTTTATCCTGCCATAAGGTGGACGGAATAGATGAGTTTGAGTCAATTTTTGACAAGCTTTAAAATTATTAAGATAAGTCTTATCCTCAGTTTTCCAGCCTTTAAGGTGATTGAAAGTGTGGTTTCCAATCTGGTGACCGTCTTTTTTAATCTGTTCAAAAACATCAGGATGTTTAACGATATTGTCTCCGATACAGAAGAATGTAGCTTTTGCCTCAAAGCTTTTTAAAGTTTTTAAAACAAAGGTTGTAACATCAGGGATGGGTCCATCGTCAAAGGTTAAATAAATAACTTTTTCACTGCGGGACTTATTCCATGTTAAAGATGGGTAATACCATTTTAGTAAAAGTGGGGATTTGACCAGGTACATGTCCAAATGTAAGTTGTTTATATTAATATTGTGAAAAAAATCTATGAAGACAATCATCTCCTATAATGCCTTATCAAAGCTCTTGCTGGCTTTATCCTTTGTTTTTCTTAGCGCTTTTCTGCAGCATGCAGTTGCTCAGGAAGTGATTACTGTGCAGCGAGCCATCGAAATAACACTACAGAATAACCTTCAGGTTAAGCAGAGTAAATTAAGTGAAAGTTTATCAGAAGAGAATTTGATTCAATCGAAAAATGCTTTATTACCTACAGTAAGTGGTAACTCTGGGTTTAATACAAACTTTGGGCGAAGTCTTAATCAAACAACAAATGAGTTGGTTAGCCAACAGTATTCTAGCTTAACAGCTGGTGCATCAGCAGGTTTGGAGCTATTTCAAGGGCATCAAAAAGTAAATCAGATTAAGCAAAATAAGCTATTGTTGGATGCAGATAAAACAAATACAGAAAAGGTTAAGAATGACCTTATTTTACAGGTAATTACTTCTTATTTACAGATTCTATATAACAAGGATTTCCTTAAAGCTGCTCAACAACAACTCGCGGTTTCTAAGCAACAGTTATCGCGCGAGCAACAATTGTTAGATGCGGGAAATAAAACCTTAGCAGATTTGTCGCAGGCAAAATCGCAAGTAGCAACTTCCGAGTTAAATGTAACTAACGCAGATAACGCATTAACGATATCTTATTTAACATTGGCTCAGTTAATGGATGTGCCGCCTTCAACTTCTTACCGTGTTGAGGCACCTGTACTCTCTAATTATGATAAACCTTCTTTAGTTTACAAAGCAGATGACGTTTATCAAGGTGCTTTAAGCACTTATCCGGATATCAAGCTGGCAGCTTTACGTACAGACGCAGCTAAAAGGGGGATCGATATTGCTAAAGGGACTTATTATCCCAGTCTATCTTTTTCTGCTGGTATGAGTACAAGTTATTCAAGTGGTCGATTAAGGGGAGTTATTGTGGATGGTATTCCTGTGACTGAACCTTATAAATTCGGAGATCAGTTTAGCGATAACTTTGGACAGTATGTTGGTTTAAGTTTGCGGATCCCAATTTTCAATGGTTTCAGTGCAAGATCTAATGTTAGAAAGGCAAAAATCAATTATCTGCAAAATCAAACTCAGGAACAGCTGGCAAAAAATAACCTGAACAAGGTAATTTATCAGGCTGTTGCGGATCTAAGGGCAGCTGAAGGTCGTTATGCTTCAACTACAAAGGCATATCAGGCGCAGAAAGATGCTTTTGGTGTGATTGAGCAACGATATGCTGTTGGGTTAGTTAACTCTTTAGATTTTAATACTTCACAAACGAATTTAAATAAAGCAGAAATAGATATGATTCAGGCAAGATATGATGTCATATTTAGAGCTAAGGTGATTGATTACTACCTTGGACAGCCGATCACATTTTAATTACTCTTGAATCAAATAAATAAAAGCAGATGAAACTAAAAACCATATTAATTATAGTAGGAATTATCATTGTCCTGATTGCTGGTGGTGTATATTCCGGAGTTATTGGCGGTGATAAGAGAGAGAAAGTAACCGCTGAAAAGGCTGCGGAAAGAAAAGTTATTGAAACGGTTACTGCCAGTGGAAAAATACAACCTGAAACAGAAGTCAAACTAAGTTCCGAAGTGTCGGGAGAGGTAACAGAACTGTTGGTTAAAGAAGGTGATATTGTGAAGAAAGGGCAACTGTTGGTTAAGGTGCGTCCTGATGTGCTTAAGTCAGGTTACGACCGTGCTGTTGCTTCATATAGCTCTCAAAAGGCGAGTGTGGCTGGTGCTGCTCAGATGCTTAAACAGGCTGAGGCTAATTTTGCAAATGGAGAGGTAACTTATAAACGTAATGTTGAGCTGTTTAATAAAAAGGTAATTTCTGCTTCAGAATTTGATGCTGCAAAAGCTGCGTATCTAACTGCAAAGACAAATTTGGGGAGAGCAAAAGCGGATCTTAACGCCTCAAAGTTTAGTTTAGAACAAAATGGCGCAAATGTTCAGGAGGCTAGTGCAAACCTGGCAAAAGCGACCATATTTGCGCCTGTGGACGGAGTAATCTCTAAACTCTCGGTAGAGTTGGGCGATCGTATTCTGGGTACTATTCAAAATGCAGGTACGGAGATTATGCGGATTTCAAACCTTACTTCAATGGAAGTAAACGTAGATGTGAACGAAAATGATATCAATAGAGTTAAAGTTGGCGACCAGGCCACTATTGAAGTAGATGCCTTTGCGGATAAAAAATTTAAAGGTACTGTAACCGAAATTGCAAGTTCTTCTAAAGATGTAGGTACAGCAACTAGCTCGGTAGATCAGGTGACCAACTTTATTGTGAAAGTTCGTATCCTTCCAGAATCTTATAGCAGTGTTACTGGTGGAGCAAAAGATCTTCCTTCGCCATTCAGACCGGGCTTGTCTGCTACTGTGGATATAGAAAGTGAAACTGTAAATGGTCTGTCTGTTCCTATTCAATCTGTTTTTACAATCGATAAAAAGAAAGATGATAAGGAGAAGAAAACAGAAGACAACCAGGATAATGCTGAGAAACAAAAGACAAAATTGACGGATAAGAAAGTTAAACAATACGTTTACTTATACAATGCTGATGAAACCGTTAAGCAAGTAGAAGTGACTACAGGTATCCAAAATGACCAGTTTATCATTATCAAATCTGGACTTAAAGCAGGTCAGGAAGTAATAACAGGTCCTTATTCTGCCATACAAAACAAATTAAAGGACGGAATGAAAGTAAAGAAAGTGACTAAGGATCAATTGTTTGCTGAGCCAGGTAAGAAGTAAACTTTATCAATACTTTTTAAATGAGTAAATTGTCCCGGTTTAAAACATTAGACCGGGATTTTTTATTTATAATGTATGATACCTAAAGTCGCAATGATTGGTGGGGGTAGTTGGGCTACTGCTATTATAAAAATGCTCTCAGATAACTTTTCTGCAAAAGAGATTTATTGGTGGATGCGAAATGCAGACGCTATAACGCATATTCAGAAATATAAGCACAACCCGAATTATTTAAGTTCGGTAGAGGTAAGGATTCCTGAGGATAATATCTCTGATGATATTGCTGCGATTATTGAAAAAGCGGATTTTATTATATTAAATGTGCCGGCAGCTTTTCTTAAAGAAACGCTGAGTACGATTACACCTGAGCAACTGAAAGGGAAAAAGATCGTATCGGCCATTAAGGGGATCGTACCGGATGAAAATCAGATCATTGGTGAGTTTCTTCAACACAAATACAACATTCCATTAGAAGACATCTTAGTGATCAGTGGACCATGCCATGCTGAAGAGGTAGCCTTGGAAAAATTATCTTATTTAACCATTGCCTCTGTAAATGTAGGTCTTGCCGGCTTTTTTGCTAATCTTTTAAATACGCGCTACATTAAAACAAATGTTTCCGATGATATTTTCGGAACGGAATATGCGGCTGTGCTGAAAAATATTTATGCAGTAGCAAGCGGCATTTGTCACGGTATAGGCTATGGGGATAATTTTCAAGCCGTATTGATTTCTAATGCCATTCGTGAAATCAAACGGTTTGTCGATGCGGTTCATCCCATTAATAGGGATATCATGGAATCTGCCTATCTGGGCGATTTGCTGGTTACGGCCTATTCACAATTTAGTCGCAATCGCACCTTTGGTAATATGATCGGAAAGGGGTATACTGTAAAATCTGCTCAGTTGGAAATGAATATGATTGCTGAAGGGTACTATGCAGTGAGCTGTATGCATCATATCAATAAAAAATATAAGGTAGATATGCCTATAAGTAGGGCTGTATATGCTATTCTATACGAAAAACACTCTCCGCATATTGAAATGCGCTTGCTTACCGAACAGCTTAATTAACAGCAAAAACAAAAACACCATGTAGATTGTTGATGGTTTTATAGTCTAGAAAATCATACAGCGATGAAAAGAAAGTATTTATTGGGGTTTTTAACCCTGGCAATGTGCACAACTCTTGTCTTTAGTGCTAATGCGCAGGATAAGAAGAAAGAAACAGGAGTAGGAAAGGCGCTTGATAAAACCGGGAAGGCAATTGGTAAAACTGCAACAACTGTTGGGAATAAAACTGCTGAAGTTGCTGTAAAGGGAACCTCTAAGGTTGCGGATAAGGTTTATAAAGGTAAAATGGCGCCTGATGGAACCGATGTGTATATAGATAGTAAAAACAGAAAGTATTACGTAAACAAAAAAGGGGGCAAGGTTTATTTGAAAGCGTCTCAGATTAGAAATAGACCTGAACAGAAAATGTAACCCTACAACTACCTATAAATAAAAATGCCTCCGGAATTTCCGAAGGCATTTTCATTATATTAGGTTGGCTGCTAATTAAGATCTACGTCTTCTATCGCTACCACCGCTATTTCCGCCTTCGCGTCTTCCAGCTCCACCTTTATCTTCACGGCTTCTTCCAGAGAAATCTCTGAAACCACCACCGCTGTTACCGCCTTCACGTCTGTTACCGCCGCCATAGCTTCTGCGTTCACCGCCGCCGCCTTCGCGTCTGCCACCGCCACCAAAGCCACCACGACTACGGCCACCGCCGCCACCATCGCCATCAGCTGTTTTTTCGATTCTTACTCCGCGGTTGTTAAACTCAACACCTTTAAAGTTGTTGAATAACGACTCAACAGCAGCATTTTCAACTTCGAAGAATGAGTAAACACCTTTCAAGTCAATTTTGCCAATGCCCTTTCCGCTGATTTTACCGTTGTTGCAAACAAAAGATAACAAGTCACCTCTTGTGAAATCATCAACAGAACCAAGGTTAATAAACAGACGGGTATAACCTTCGCTGCTTCTTGGACCTCTTTCTCCGCGCTCACCACGTTCACCTCTATCATCTGCAGAAGAGTTCAAATCAGGTGCGTTTTTGTAATACTCTAAAAAGCGGTTAAACTCTAAAGATGCAAAACGTTTGATCACCTCATCTTTGCTCAGTTCAGCAAACTCATCCATGATGCGTGGCATGTACTGCTCAATTTGGCTTTCGTTAACTTCAACATTGTGAACTTTGTGTACCAAAGCAAACAATTGTTTTTCGCAAACGTCAAAACCTGTAGGAAGTTCCGCCTTTGTAAACGATTTTCCAATGATTCTTTCAATCTGACGAATTTTACCAAGCTCTTTCGAGTTTACGATACAGATCGAAATACCAGTTTTTCCGGCACGACCAGTACGGCCACTACGGTGGGTATAACTTTCAATTTCATCAGGTAAAGAGTAGTTAATTACGTGAGTAACGTTGTTTACGTCGATACCACGGGCTGCAACATCAGTAGCAATTAACAACTGCATGTTACGGTCGCGGAAACGTTGCATTACTTTATCACGTTGTTGCTGAGATAAATCACCATGCAAAGCATCAGCATTGTAACCATCTTTAATTAAGTGCTCAGCTACATCTTGTGTATCCAGTTTAGTTTTACAGAAAACTACTGCAAAAATTTCTGGATTGAAATCCACAATACGTTTTAAAGCAGCGTATTTATCTCTAGCACGTACAATGTAGTACTCATGTTCGATATTTACGTTACCAGTGTTTTTAGTACCCATGGTTAACTCAACAGGTGAGTCCATGTAGTTCTTAGCTATTCTTCTTACCTCAGGAGGCATAGTTGCAGAGAATAACCATGTTTTTTTATCGTCAGGTGTAGTAGACAAAATATCGTTAATGTCTTCCTGGAAGCCCATGTTTAACATTTCGTCAGCTTCATCAAGCACTACAAACTTCACGTTACTGAAATCTATAGCCTTACGGCCGATAATGTCCAACATGCGGCCCGGTGTAGCCACTACAATTTGTACACCGTTTCTAATTTCACGCAGCTGCTGCATAATGTTTGCGCCACCGTAAACGGCAACGACATTAGCACCACTGATGTTTTTTGAGAAATTCTTGATGTCGCTAGTAATCTGCAAGCAGAGCTCTCTGGTTGGGCATAAAATTAATGCCTGAGGCTTATTGCTCTTGAAGTCTATCAATTCTAACAGCGGCAAACCAAATGCGGCTGTTTTTCCTGTTCCTGTTTGGGCCAAACCAACAAAATCGTTATTGCCCTCTAACAGTACAGGAATACTTTGTTCCTGAATAGGTGTTGGGTTTTCGAATCCCAAATCCTTTACGGCATTAACAACGTCATCACTTATCCCCAATTTACTAAATGGGTTTATCATGTATTATAATTTATTAAGCCGCAAAGGTAAGTTTAATTATTGGTATTTCAATCCTTTGTAACTGAATAAAAATCAGGCGATTAATTATCTTAGTCTGTCGGCCGATCTTAATAATTGCTCATCTTTTCTAATTCCGCGTATAGCAAGCATACAAAATAGGAGGGCCAGAACAAATAATGAAGAGCCAATATGAATAGAGGAACCAGCGATTCCACCCGGTAATAATGAGGCATTTAAAGTTGATAATACCGCTGTTGCGATAATCAGTACCATGTCGATCATGATTAAACGTTTTTGCATCACGCGGTTTCTAAACTGGAAAATGCAAATTAGAGACAGTAGAACGGCAACACCGTTGATGATCATTGCACCAATCGGTGTAACAGCAATCGCTTCAGTACTTGCTCCCTTGATCAAGGGATAGTGACCATCTATATATAGTAGATATTCTGTATTGTTAATGCTTTTAGTTATTAAAGGAATAAAAAACAGGCCGATCAAGGTGAATGAAGCAAGAAGTAGCCATATAGATTGTACGCGTTGTATCATATCAGTTCAATAATTTCAACAAATATATTAAAAGCAAATAGTAACCAATCCGATATCCGATTAAAAAGATAATTTTGTACAAGTGAATATGCAACGGTATTTTATTGAATTGTCGTACGACGGCACTGCTTATCATGGCTGGCAGATACAGCCTAATGCCACTACTGTGCAGGAATGCCTGGATAAAGCCTTATCTACTTATTTTAGGCAACCCGTTCTTTCATTAGGCTGCGGCCGTACAGATAGCGGCGTACATGCTACGCAGTTTTATGCGCATTTCGATTTAGAAATTGGCGATGCAGAGGGGGCTGAAGAAAAATCAACTGTTAAGGTCCCAGATCCCTTAAGGTCTGTAACGGGGATCAATTCTCTGTTGCCTTACCAGATTGCTGTAAAGCGTGTTTTTGAAGTAGATAATGAGGCGCATGCACGTTTTGGTGCTACAGAGCGCGCTTACCATTATCAAATTCATTTTCATAAAGATCCTTTTAAACTTAACCGTTCCTGGTTGTACAAAGGTGAACTGGATGTAGAAGCTATGAATGAGGCTGCGCAGCTATTGTTGGGTTACACCGATTTTTCTTGTTTCAGTAAATCAAACACGCAAACCTTTACCAATAACTGCAAAGTTATGGAAGCCTTTTTTGAAAGAAAAGACGATGGTTTGCAGTTTACCATTAGGGCCGACCGCTTTTTAAGAAATATGGTGCGCGCAATTGTGGGCACATTGATCAGAATTGGCAAAAAAGAGCTTACTCTGACCGATTTTAAAGAAATAGTTGAAAGCAAAAACCGTAGCAATGCCGGTCAGTCTGTTCCTGCCTGCGGTTTATATTTAGTAAATGTAATTTATCCTTTTGTAAAATAAATATGTCTAGAATAGCTGGTGACGCGTTTAATGTAAGCTTATTGAAAAGGGTTTTTCAATACGTAAAGCCTTATCGCAAAACCTTTATACTATCAATTATTTTAACGATACTGCTGGCTTTAATTGCGCCTGCCAGACCGTTTCTTATTCAGCATACGCTGGATAATTACATCATGAAGGACCAGTATAGCGGTCTACTGGGTATGACCATTCTGATGTTGGTATTATTGGTGTTGCAGGCTGGGATACAGTTTAGCCATACTCTGCTGACCAATACATTAGGGCAATCCGCCATTAGAGATTTGAGAATCAATGTTTTTAACCACATTACTAAGCTAAGGCTTAAATATTTCGATAATACACCTATCGGACAGCTGATTACCCGTACGGTGTCGGACCTTGAAACTATTGCAGAAATCTTCTCGGAAGGTTTAATTGTAATCATTGGTGATATTCTGATGGTTATTGTGATTATTGGGGTGATGGTTTATAAAGATTGGGCACTTACGCTAGTGGTATTGCTACCCATGCCATTATTGATTGTGGCTACTTCTGTTTTTCAAAAGGCCATTAAGTCTGCCTTTCAGGAAATCCGAACCGAGGTATCTAATCTCAATACTTATTTGCAGGAACATATTTCCGGGGTATCCATCATTCAATATTTTGCCCGTGAAGAGCAGGAGTATAAAAAGTTTGTAAAGATCAATGCGCGCTACCGCGATGCAAATATCCGCTCCAACTGGTATTATTCTATTTTCTTTCCTGTTGTAGAGATTATTTCGGCCATGTCCTTAGGCTTACTGGTATGGTACGGTTCAAGAAGTATCTTATCTAAGCCTTTAACAGTAACACCAGGTATTATTGCTGAGTTTATCCTGTATATCAACATGCTGTTCAGGCCTATCCGGGAGCTTGCAGATAAATTTAATACCCTGCAAATGGGAATGGTAGGGGCCGAACGGGTTTTTAAAGTGCTGGACACTGATGAGGTGACGGAAAATAAGGGATCATTTGTGCCTGATCAGATTAAAGGCGCCATTTCTTTCGATAAGGTATGGTTTGCTTATAATGAGGAGAATTATGTACTGAAAGATATTTCTTTCGAGGTGCCTGCCGGTAAAACCATCGCCCTTGTTGGTGCTACAGGTGCCGGAAAATCTTCTACAATCAATATCCTGAACCGCTTTTATGAGATTCAGAAAGGCGTCATCAAGGTAGATGGGGTAAAGATCCAGGATTATGAACTCAGTTATCTGCGTAGTAATATTGCTACAGTTTTACAGGATGTATTCCTCTTCTCTGATACGATTTTCAATAACATTACGCTGAATAATATGGCGATCACAATGGAAGAGGTTGTTGATGCGGCAAAAAAGGTTGGAGCGCATGATTTTATAATGCGCTTGCCAGGGGGTTATCAGTATAATGTAATGGAGCGTGGAGCTACGCTTTCGGCTGGACAAGCTCAGCTGATTTCGTTTATTCGTGCGCTGGTTTATAATCCTTCTATTTTAGTATTGGATGAAGCTACTTCTTCTGTAGATACGGAAACGGAAATGTTGATCCAACACGCTATCGAGAATTTGATGGAGGGTAGGACTTCTATTGTTATTGCTCACCGTCTTTCAACGATTCAGAAAGCGGATAAGATATTGGTGCTGGATAAAGGTGAGATTAAGGAAATGGGGACGCACCAGGAGTTGCTTAAGCTGAATGGGTATTATAAAAGATTGTACGAGTTGCAGTTTAACTCTATCGGGGTCGAAAAATAAAGTTGAAAAATGACCATTCTCTTCTACGGCTGCATTGCTTCGCTGAAGAAGCGAAGAACGCTAGGCCGTTTCAGAGAAGGTAATTTTTCTCTAAGCAGGGTGGCAAGTTAGTACCACAAAGCAGGTTGTTCTATGAATTTTATTTTACTGATATTTTTTTCTGAACCAAAACGCAAGGTTTACTAAGGCGATTAGGGCCGGGACTTCGACTAGGGGTCCAATAACGCCAACAAAGGCTTGTCCTGAGTTGATGCCGAATACACCAATAGCCACGGCAATGGCCAATTCAAAATTGTTCCCGGTAGCAGTAAAGGCGATGGCAGTTCGTTTGGAATAATCGGCGCCGAAGTATTTTCCTGCAAGGAAGCTGATCACGAACATTAGGGCGAAGTAAATGAGCAATGGAACTGCAATTCTTGCCACATCTAAGGGGATTTGGACAATCAGTTCACCTTTTAAGCTAAACATCACCACAATGGTAAATAAGAGGGCAATGAGTGTAATAGGGGATATGATGGGCACAAAATTATGCTGAAACCAATCTTCGCCTTTCCATTTTATAAGGGTATAACGGCTTATTATGCCTAGGATAAAGGGGATGCCCAGATAAATACCAACACTTTGGGCAATCTCTAAGATGGAGATGTTGACTTCTAATCCTTGAATGCCAAACCAGGGAGGTAAAACGGTGATAAAGAAATAGGCGAGGATACTATAAAATAGGACTTGAAAAATGCTATTTAAGGCGATCAATCCGGCGGCGTACTCCCTGTTTCCTTCTGCGAGTTCATTCCATACTACGACCATTGCGATACATCGGGCAAGCCCAATTAGAATGAGGCCTGTCATATATTCTGGATAATCCTTTAGAAAGGTAATGGCCAGAACAAACATCAGTATAGGTCCGATAATCCAATTTAGGACTAAGGATGTCGTTAGTACTTTGGTATCCTTAAATACTTCGCCCATTTGTTCATACCTTACTTTTGCCAGAGGTGGATACATCATTAAAATCAGACCAATGGCGAGTGGGATATTCGTTGACCCACTTGAAAAGGAATTGATAAAACCTGCCGAAGAAGGAATAAAATAGCCAATGCCAATACCCAAAGCCATAGCCAGGAAAATCCATAAAGTTAGATAACGATCTAAAAAACTCAGTTTTTTCCTGTCGGCCGCAGGAACGCAGTTATTTGCTAACATAGAAGAGCGATTTAATTGCTTAGATGTGTTTTGACAAAGTCACTGCAGTAGGTTTCAATCAGGTCTCTCACTCGCCTAAACTCTTGCATAATCTCTGCTTCTGTTCCTGAAGCTTTAGCCGGGTCAGGAAAGTTATAATGGAACTTTTGTGCCTGAGTAGGGAAGTACGGACAGCTTTCTTTAGCATTGTCGCATACCGTAATTACGTAGTCAAAGTCTATATTGGCATACTCGTTTACATTGTTGGACGTATGGCCTGAAATGTCAATTCCACGTTCAGCCATCACAGCTATGGCTCTGGGATTCACACCGTGTGTTTCGATTCCCGCGCTATAAACGATTGCAGTATCACCAGCAAAATGCCTGATAAACCCTTCGGCTAGCTGACTACGGCAGCTATTGCCGGTACATAATATTAATACTTTTTTCATTACTGTATATTCGTCTTATTGTTAGCAGCAACCTGATCCAGGGGTACAAACATTTCCGTCTGCAGCCAGGTTCATCATCACTAGTTTTGGTTTTTCTGTTTTTGGTTCTGGTGCGCAGCATTCCTCGCCTGTATCTGTAGTTCCACAGCTTCCACCTCTGTTAATTGCTTTGCATTGCGTAAAGTCGGGACTTAGGTTTACAACAAGGTTATCTCCTTCAACGTTGATCTCAGCGGGATACATCTGGCGGGTGTCGAAAGCAGAGTTGCCAAATTCTATTTTTACTATAGCTATTGGATTAAGTGGTAAACTTTTTTCTACCAGCGCTATAATAGATAGTGCTTTCTTCACCTGCATGGCACGGTCAGTTTCTTTAACTGTAGGCTCCCAAAGTTGTACAATGATTTCAGTCCATGAATTCATTACACCACCGCAGTCTACCGAGACAATAGGAGCTTGTTTAATTTCAGTGATGTGGTAAGAAGCATCTACCCACTTATCCTGGGTATATTGAAATTGAAGCGTCAATTCTGGATGCTGCATTAAAGCAGTTTTAAAGGTATTCCAGGTTGTTAATTCTGTTGTATTCATAATATTGCAATTTTACGATTGATGTAAATAAAAAAAGGTTAACAGCAGCCTTTTGGATCTTTAAACGAACCCAAAAATGCGCCTAATTGTGTTTCTAATAATTTCCATGTTGTAGGATTAATGCAGTAGCAAACAGTTACACCCTCGATGGTCCCCTGGATGATCCCTGCATTTTTAAGCTCCTTTAAATGTTGAGATATGGTGGCTTGCGCCAGACCAAGCTCTTCTACCAGGTCGCCACAAATACACGCATTGGCAGAAATGATTTGCTGCAAAATAGCAATACGTGCAGGATGTGCCATTGCTTTCAACAATTGTGAAAGTTGGTTTTGTTCCGCTGTGAATATTTCTGATTTAGTAAGTCCCATAATTACATTGCAATATTACGATGTTATTCTGAGTAATGCAAATTCGAATCATTATTTTAACGAAAGGATTACAAATTAGGGGATGTGAAAAAAGGCTACGGGGGCTTATAAATCGAGCCAATTTTTAAAGGCCTCGGCGCGTTCTTCGCTAACAATTACTTCGATTCCATCAGCAGGAGCAGGGTTAAGTACAATCCTTACCCGATTTCTCGATAGCTTGTACATTTCTTTGATTGCATCGATGTTGATAATGAATTTTCGATTTACCCTGAAGAAGTCTGCAGGATCTAATTGCGGCTCCAGACTGCTAATGGTTTCTTCAATGATGTAATTTTGCTGGTCTTTAGTAACGAGAAAAAGATATTTATCATCAGCCATAAAGTAGGCGACATCTTCTGATTGCACCGTCTTGATCAGCTTGCCCATTTTAACCATAAACCTATTCCTTAGTTTGCCTGTAGGAAGCTCTGGTTGCATTTGAGGAAGTGTTAAATCTGAGGCATTTCGAATGCTGCTCAGCTTAGCCAAAGCCACGCGTACATCATCCTCATCAAAGGGTTTTAACAAATAATCGATGCCTTGATTTTTAAAAGCTTTTAGCGTGTATTGGTCGTAAGCAGTGGTAAAGATAACAGGGCTATTTACGGTCACCTGTTGAAAAATCTGGAAACTTTCACCATCACCAAGGTGAATATCCATGAACAGCAAGTCGGCGGTGTTTTTTTTTAACCAGGCTACTGCTGCCTCTACGGTACCTAAAATAGCGAGTACTTGGATATTGGGATTAATGTGCATGAGTGTTTTCTGCAGTGTATCCGCCGCCAATTCCTCATCCTCAATAATTAATACCCTCATTAATTTTTATGCTTGAGTGTAAAAGTAAAAAAAAACTCCGGTCTGTGAAAACAGACCGGAGTTTACTCTTTTGCAGTGTTAATGATTTTATTGCATCAAGCCGGGGTTATTTGCTATCGCTGCCTGAGGGAATCGTATGGTGTACCTAGGGTCATTTTTTTGAAGCACATAGTTTGTCCCGTCCACAATGTGGGTCATTTCTGGTTGACCATATCGTCTTAAATCATACCATCTGTGTCCCTCTAAAGCCAGTTCGCGTTCGCGTTCGGCAATAATCTCCAGCATTAAATCTGCAGCTGACAAAGTCGATATCCTGGTTTGCTCCAGTTGAAAATAAGCTGGTGTCAGGCGTTTTGCTTTTAATGCTAGTAAGCGTTGTAAAGCTAAATCTTTGTTGCTTGTTTGTAAGGCAGCTTCTGCAGCGATCAAATACATTTCTCCATTGCGAAAAGTAATTTTCAACGCATTGGAGTTCCCTTTTATAGAACGATACCTCGATCCTGATTTACTGAAATATTTAGCGAATCGTAAATCATTAGCCTGATTATATATACCTAATAGATGAGCTGAGATGTAGGAAGCATTAGAAGTTCTCGAATCCATTACATCTTCAAGTGCCATGATATTTTCCTTTGACAGATAATTGTTTGGTAATACACTTCCTGTAGCATTTAGATCCTCAAGTTCACTGTTAAGCGCCAATACCGCCTGTGATGCAGTTAGTGCTTTGTCCCACTCAGCCCTGAATTCATAGATTCTTGCAGACAAAGCAAGGGCAGCTCTTTTGCCAAAACGATAGTTTTTGCCGCTATCCCATTTGTCAACATTTAATAATTGCTGACTGGTAGCCAAATCAGAGAAGATTTGATTGTAAACAGCTTCTACAGTTGCCTGAGGAAACTTTTGCTCTATGTCAATAGTTGTAACAATTGGAACTCCTTTATCTGTACCTGCGGTAGCTTTATTATAAGGTTTGGCATACAGGTTCAGGAGTTCAAAATGAGCGTAAGCTCTTAACAGATATGCTTCAGCTTTTAATTGGGCTGTCTCAGCCGATACACCTGCTTTAGCTTCTACATCTGCAATTACCTGATTGGTGTAAAAAATACTGCTATAAAAAGCGATGTATGGAAATGGCGCTGTTAGTCCATCCTGATTAACATCTTTCCAGGTGTAAATATCCTTGATAGTTGGAAAGTCCTGACCAAATTCGTCTAATGTCAGTTCATCCGTACGAAATGCCAATAAAGCCTTATGCCGAGGGAAAGTACTATAAGCAGAAGTTATTAACGCTCTGAAATCTTCGACCGTAGTAGGTATTACCTTTCCAACCGGTTCAATCTCTAAATATTTTTTACAGCCGCTGATGCTTAATGAAAGCAGTACAACGCTTAATATGATTAATTTTTTCATTTGATTTAAAATTAAAAGGTTGCGCTTAAGCCAATTGATACACTTTTCGTAACTGGCTGTGCATAAATATTACCATAAGTTTCCGGGTCAAAATATCCTTTGTAGTCTGATCCAAATACCAGCATATTTCTACCTTCAACGCTTACACGTAAACTATTTGCCTTAATTTTATTCGATAATTTAGTAGGTAGGGTATAACCTAAACGCATGCTGTTTATCCTTAAATAATTCATCTTCTTCGCGAAGATATCAAGGCTGTTGTAAGAATGAGCAGGGTCATCAACTAACCAGCTATAGGCCATCCATCTGCTGCCATCGCCACTCTCTTTACCAAAAATACCTGGCAAGGTTGAACCTGTGTTTGTAGGACTCCATGCATTTAAGACCACTTTGCTGATGTTCTGCCCACGGTCTAATTCAGCAGGATTATAAGAAGGGTTAGCTAATACCATCTGACCCAAATTAAAGTTTGCAGCTATGGATAAATCAAAGTTGCCATAACGGAAACGGTTAACTAATCCTCCGGTATATTTCGGATCGCGATCACCAGCATAAGTAAATAAATCCTGGTATTCTTTATTGCTAAGGCTACTCTGTGAAAGTTGTCCGGGAAAGAAATCTGCATAAGGATCATATAGTTTATAGAAACTCTCCATAGAGACTACACTACCATCTTTTTGGACAAACTGAGGAATGCCGTTTGCATCTAAACCAGCGGTTTTAATGACAAATAATGAATTCACCGCATAACCTTCTTTGGAAGGGGCGAATGCGCTTAAACTGGCTTTCTCTCTTTCTACTTTACTTTTGTTGTGGGCGATGTTGAAATCTGTCCACCACTGGAAGTTCTTGCTGCTGATGTTCCTTGTCGAAATCGTTAATTCCAATCCTTTATTACTTACTTGTGCCCAGTTTGAGTTCGTAAAGTCAAACCCATTCTCTAACGGAAGTTCCTGGATGCCGATCAGGTCTTTACTCTGTCTGTTATAGTACTCAACAGTCACCTGTACAGCATTGTTAAACACACCCAGGTCCACAGCTGCATTAAACGTAGCTGTTTTTTCCCAGCGTAATTTTTGATTTGGTGGACTGGTAACCACTATAGCTTCTTCGTTTGCACCCGGTAAGATATTGGCGCTTTTATATTCTCCTATAACAAACGGGCTCGTATTTTTGTCAATATTCCCCTGTATACCATAAGATGAACGTAAGCGTAAGTTAGAAATCCATTTGATATCTTTTACGAAATTTTCTTCACTTGCATTCCATGCACCTGATATGGAGTAGATAGGTAAATATTTGTATTTAGGATCTACGCCGAAAAGATCAGATCCATCATAACGGATGCTTCCATAAACCGTGTATTTTCTATCATAGGTATAGGAAAGTGTACCGAAAAATGAAGCATAGGCATTTTCCTTCCATGTTTTCTGATATGCCCTATACAAAGGACTCGCCGCAAAATCTGCATTTGGGAACACAATGTTTTGATTGGTTAATGTACGTTCATTAAACCCAAACCCTTTTGTATTAATAACCTCATTTTTAGTTCTACGAAATTCCGCACCTGCAAGGGCTTCGATTTCATGTTTTTCATTGATTACTTTGTTATACTCAAATATGTTTTTCCAGTTATATTGGAAAAAGGAAGTCTTCCCATTTTGGATTACACCACCCTGAGGAAGAAAGTACTCATTTTTTTTCGTTGTTGAATTATAAAATCTGGTGCCTTCACGCATTTTACGTACAAAGTAAGTATCGGCACTGCCATATTTCTCAGATCCATTTTCTTCAAACTGCAGCCCCATTTCCGAACGGAAATTCAAGTCTTTAATGATTTTGTAGTTTACGTCAAATATACCTTTGAAACTTTTGTTGTTAAGGGTGTAACGTGTGTTGTCGCGTTCTTCAAGTATGTTGAAAGGGATATATACGTCTCCGCTAAAGTTTGCAGTTCCCTGGATATCCGGGTCATAAATATAAGCTCCGTTTGCATCTCTTGCCGTTAAGTAAGGGTTTACATTTCTTACGTAACGGGAAGGGCTGGTAAAGGCATCTACCTCCGTTAAATAGTTATTCTGGTTGGTTACAGATCCAAATATTGCAGCACCTACTTTTAATTTAGGTGAGATTTGAAAATCTGTTTTCAAAGTCGTATTATACCTTTTCAGGCCTGTTCCGATAGTTGAACCTTTTTCATTGTAATAACCTCCTGAAAAGTAATAATTAGCCTGGTCAGTTCCACCAGATAAACCCAGTGTGTATTGCTGGTTAACAGCCGATTGGTAAAGTTCTTTTCCCCAGTCGGTACCATTGTTTTTTAAAGCATTGATTTGCTCTTGTGTACTAGCCGATAAGCCTGCAAAACCATTGGTACGGTAAGCCGCAAGTTCACCTGTCTTATTTAGCAATCTGGATACAGCGCCAAGATTATCTCTGTAAGTAAGGTCTGGTCTTGAAGCTAATCCAAGTTCAAAATTGACTTTCTCCTCTGCATTCATCAGATTCAGTTTGCTGAAATCAGGTCTTTGTGCAATGAATGAATTGGCGCTAAAATTAATGGCCATCGGGCCTTTTTTACCCTTTTTAGTCGTAATTACGATTACACCATTTGCAGCTCTCGCACCATAAATAGCAGTGGCAGCAGCATCTTTTAAGATGGTAATGTCTGCGATATCATCCGGGTTGATCCCTGAGATAGGTAAATTTCGTAACTGATCAATGTTATCCTTATCCATGATATTTTTAGGAAGATCTGTTCCCTCTAATGGTAAACCATCTAATACCCAAAGCGGATCCTGCGATCCATTTAACGAAACTGTACCCCTGATACGGATTTTTGGTGCTGAAGATGGGCCGCCGCCTAAGCTCGTTACCGAAACCCCTGCAACCTGACCTTGTAACATCTGGTCAATACCAGAAACCCCACTCTGGCGAACCTTTTCGTAATCAAGTTTAGCCACTGAAGTCGTGTTTTTGCGTTTCGTAATATCAGTATAACCGTTCACGATTACTTCACTTAGCACTTTGTTGTCGTTTTCTAAAGAAACAGTAACCTTGGTTTTATTGGTAATGTCTATCGTCGCCGTGGTATAGCCCATGTAGCTTACCTTTAAATAAGTAGTTCCAGCAGGAACTTTTAAAGTAAAGTGGCCATCGATATCTGTCATAGCGCCGATCACAGTGTTTTGGATTACACCTGGGCTCGACTGCTCACCAATTCCAGATTTGTCCACGAAAACTGAAGCTCCTGGAATGGGTTTCCCGTCGTCTTCGGACAACACCGTACCGGTAACTGTCTTTTGTTCCTGGCTATAGCTTTTAAGGCCAAGGGAGAGCAGGATAAAGAATATTAAAAATTTATTCATTTGTACTAATATATTGATGGTTTAATTGATTTTCAAACTTTGACGGATTCTTAGTATCAAGTCCATATAATGGCTCCTTGTTTCTTCGTCACCGGTGGTTTTATTCTTTTCTAAAAGAGTTAGGATCTTCATCAGTTCGCCTCGTTTTGCGGAAGCCACATCAGATGTCCTGGTCATGGAACTCACATGAATATTTCTAAGCTCATCACCTTTAACAGCGGTGTTGTCTTTAAATGCACGGGGGGTAAGGTCGCACAGCTCAGGCAAGTTGTTTTTTACTAAGGGTTGAAGTGTTTTTTTGTTCACTTTCTCCATCAGTTTATCTGCACTTACCAGTAAAACATCCACATAGTTTTGTTGGGTCATTCGCTCATCAAGCGATAATGATTTGCCTTTTAGGGTCTGTTTAAACGATGTTTCTCTAATCTCTCTCAGCAGTTCCGTAACCGTATATACATTTTTTTTACCAAAAATGGATTCCATCTCCAGTAATCTTAATAAACGATCATCTGCTACTAAATTGTACATCAATGATGATTGTTGTTCGCGTTTTAAGTTGTAAGGTCCATATTCAAAGGGTCCAAGAGGGGTATCCTTAATGGCAAATGTGCTGGATAATAGGGCTGGATTAAACAACCATTCAGGAAGGCTGAATATCTGTTTCTTCAAATAGTTCATTGCTTCTACCTGTATGCTTTTAGGTACCGGTGTATAAGCTTTTTTACCGTCACCGGCTACAGGGTGCTCCAGGTAATAACCACCAATGTTAGACATCACATGGTCTGCATAAGTATTCCATTGCCATACGGTTGCCATGTAAAGCTTACCTGCCTGGTAATAAGAATCTCCAGGTTCAGCTGCCCAGTTTAAAATTTGAGGAACTAAGCGTTGCAGGTTTTTTAAACCATATTCACTTGCTTTCATCGCATTGTCGCCCAAGTCTTCCGATTGTGCCCTTGGATCTACGATGGTGCTTTGCTGCTCGCCATAGTGATACAAAGGATCATTTTGATGCGCTTTGATCCATTCTTTTTGTGTTTCCAATTCTTTGCGGGGGTCTTGCGTATCTAACCATCTGTATCCCCATGCAATTGCATATTTGTCATATACCCCGATTTGTGGCGTAATGTTAGTCACATGATCTTCTGGTTGCGCTACATAGTTGAAACGTGCATAATCCATAATAGAAGGTGCTGTTCCACCCATTTTGGAGGTGTAAGCTGGAGAACGCAATGAATCAACAGGGTAAGCAACTGAGGCCCCCATGTTGTGTTTCAAACCTAAGGTATGACCAATCTCATGTGAGGATACGAAACGGATCGCATGCCCCATTTGTTCTACACTAAAGTTGTTCTTTCTTGCTCCACTATCAATAACGCCTGTTTGTACGCGCATCCAATATTGCAAAGAAGTCATCACATTGTGCCACCAGATCACATCAGATTCCAGAATTTCACCTGAACGAGGATCTACAACTGCAGGGCCCATTGCATTTGATTTTGGGGATGCGGCATAGGTAACTACTGAATAACGAACATCATCGCCATCAAAATCGGCAGAGTCTGTAACTAATTTGGCTTGTATGGCATTTTTGAAACCAGCAGCTTCAAATGCTTTCTGCCAATCGTGTATACCATCAATGATATATGATCTCCATTGTTTTGGAGTAGAAGGGTCTATATAAAATACGATAGGTTTAGCTGGTTCTACCAGTTCGCCTTTTAAATAACGTGCTCTGTCTGCCGGTTTAGGCTCTAAATTCCATTTGGTAATCAGATCTCTGGTTTCCAGTTTCTGTTGAGCATCTGAAAAATACCATCTCGGGGTAGTAAAATAACCAACTCTATTATCAGCAAAGCGGGGTTTCATTGGTGTTTCAGGTAATAACAATATGTTGGTCGTTACTGCAACACTAATAGCAATGGTACTTTGTCCCTCAGTAACCGATGTACTCATTAAAGAGCGCACCACTACATTTTGCGGGAAACTTTTAATATGCTCAATGGCAGATAATGATGGTTTTGGACTTGTGCCCAGACCTATATTGGTAAATACATCGTTAAAGCTTTTTTCGGTGCCATCAAATACCTTATTTACTTTGATCACAATCGCCGATGAATCGGGTGAATAGGCCTCGATTTTAAAGGACTCAATTACTGAACCTACAAAATTATCCTTTACGGATTGTGTAATAGCGTCTCCAGCAGGTGATTCTACTTGCGGAACAATGGTTTTTACCCATACTGTTTTTGCTAATGTATTTGGATGAAAACGAATTACTTTATTCTCGTAGTTCATTCCCTTGTTTACACCGGCTTCATTAATGGCCATTGGAACAGAAGAGATTTTGTTGACCACTAAAAAGTCTTTATCCATTAATCTCAATGGGATCTCAAAATAGTAATCCGTTTCTACCTGATGTACTTTGAAAATACCATTAACAGTTTTTGCCTTCTTTAACAGGGTTTTATAATCCTTTAAAGTGTTTTTTTTAGTCGTATCCTGATCAGCTTTCTTTTTTAGCGTATCAGTGCTGAGCTTTTTTGCCGCAACTTTAGGAAGTTTTTTAGGAGTTTGCGCATTTACACCAATCACTGAGATAAGAATAAATAAAGCTATAAGCGAAGTTTTATTTAAAATCATAAATCTAAAATGACTGAATGTTTGCGTATTATGAAATTATAACGCGTGGGCTACCACATTTAATAGTGTGAAAGCGCAGTTTTAAGGAGTGAAAAAAATGTTAATTAAACGTTATCCGTTTGTTAAGCTTTAGGGAGTTGCAAAACAGGGAGGTAGCATTTGTAGAGTTGGCCTTCCGTACCATACTTCAACTGCCCTGCACCAAAGTAGGCATAAGTACTCTGCAGATAATTTAGGCCTTGCTTGCTTGAATCCCTTACATCGCTGCGTAACTGGAGGTTATTGGTCACTACAATATAATCATCCACACTTTCAATGCTGATCTTAAGCGGCTTCTCTTTTGATAGCATATTGTGTTTTACCGCGTTTTCGATCAAGGTTTGCAAACTCATAAATGGAATGTGCTCTTGTAAGTGGGCATCAGAAATTTTTAATTCCAAAGGTTCGAGTGCATCACCAAATCTGATCTTCAATAGGAAGAAATATTCATTTACAAAACGAAGCTCTTCGGCAACCGTGGCCAGTCCATTGGGGTAGGATTCCAGTACGTACCTATACACTCTTGATAGTTTGACCACAAAGGATTGTGCGAGCTCTGGATTTTGTGCGATTAGCGCATTTAGGGAACTTAAAGAATTGAAAAGGAAATGTGGGTTTACTTTTTCTTTAAGGGTATTGAGTTGCAGCAATGCATTGTCCTTCTGTTGACGTTCGGCAATCAAGCTTAAAGCTTGTTTTTCAAGCGATAATTCCTTGCGGTTCATCTCTAACTGTTGGCGGAGCGTGAATTCTTTTTGCCATTTGGCCTGCGACCAGGAAATTAACAGCAGTATAATTAGCGCTGCCGAGATGAACATAATCATCATGTACTTTTCAATAATTCTTACGTCCTCATCTACAGCTAAAACGGGTGTATCAATCACCATTGTCCAGTTCATCCCTGCAATATTTAATGGCGTATAATAGCGCACTACAGGGAGTTGCAAATAAGATGAGGTTACGATCTCATAGCTGCTGATGCTATCTGCGAGGAAAGTTTTTCCGAACAAAGGATTTTCGGACGCTGGCATTTTGGTACCTATTAGGTTTTCAATCTGGTTGGTTACATAATAACCTTTTTCATCCGTTATAAATGCATAAGCGCGACCAATGGTATCTACGCTCCATAAATACTGTTGAAGTTTTTTAAGGTTAATATCCAGACCAAACATCAGTACCGATGAGTCCGCGAGTTTATGTTTTGAAGCGATTAACCAATGTAAGGTATCTTTTACGGAAACCAATGTCCCGATATTTCCAGTAGTCTCTTTATGGATAAGCTGGTTGTGAATCCAGTCTTTCTGATGTTTAAGAATTGGGGTATGATGATAGCCCTGTCCATCTTTCTGAATCGCTTTGTAAGCTGTATCATTTTTACTGGCGACGGCATACCAGCCTTTATTTATTTTTGGATGGCTGAGTAAAAGGGTTTCTATTATTCCTTCATGAGCCAAGAACTCCTTTTTGGTGTGAATCTGAGGTAGAATCTTTTCGGAATCCATAATTCCTTTCGTAAATCCCTCAAATTCATTGTGCATGATATTAGATTTTAGCTGGTATATTTTTGTCGCCAACTCTATACTAATCTGTTCTGTATGCTTGCTTAGTTTACCCGACATAAACTGCCATATCCCAGCAAAGCACAGAAACATAAATATTCCTATGACAATAAAGTGCCTTGAACTGTATATCGGGAGTTTCATCTCTTACAAAGATGTAAAAAATACAGCTATAAAAGTTTGATCGTATGATACAGTCTGTCTTTCGCTTTTTTAGAAACAAAATTGGGTTCTCCAAAGAGACCTAGGCGCTGTTACCCTTCAGCAACAGATGCCAGTCTCAGAGGAGAATCCCTATTTTGTTAATTCATGGAGGCTGCCGGCACAGAATTTTTCGCCATTTTGTCAAATCCTGCAGCATAACTGTCAAATTCGGCTTTCAGCTGCTCCATTAAAGCTTTCTTGCCTTCAGCATCACCTGTAATTAGGGCCGTCCAGCTAATGATAGACTGATCTCCTTTAGCTTTTGTGAAAATGGCAAACTCGGCTTCCTTTACACCTTTTGGTAAGGAAGCTTCAGCAAGTTGGATCACCATAAATTTATGCTCCTTTTCCATTTGTTTAATCGTCTCCGAACGTTTGCTGCCATTAGCAAAAACAACATCCCTCGAGACTGGGAATTTTGCATCAGTAACCACAATAGAAGTTACATATCCATTAGCTGCTTTGACAAGCATTTCTGGTTGATTTAGCATTTCCCATACCGCATCCTGGGACATGTTTACGGTTACGTCTTTACTCACATCCCATTTGATGGTCTGTGCTTCACCCATTTGGGCTTTAGCTGTAATGGCCGACAGACCTGTTAACAGCATTAGGGATAAAATGATCTTTTTCATAATTACATTCCAAATATTTCTTTCAATTTTGCATCTAATGTTTCTCCGCGCAGGTTTTTCTCAACGATGTTTCCTTCTTTATCAATCACTACAAGGTAAGGGATACCACTGAATAAGTAAGATGCCATTACCGGTTTAGATTCTTTGGCATTGATTTGTGGCCATGTCATTTTCTCTTCGGCCATCGCTTTTTTCCAATCAGCCTCTTTTGCATCTACAGAAACTGCTAAAATCTCAAGCCCTTGACCTTTGTATTTTTTGTACACTTCTTTTAAGTGAGGGATTTCCTGGCGACAAGGGCCACACCATGATGCCCAGAAATCAATGATCAGGTATTTACCTTTAAAATCGTTAGGACTCCATTTTTTGCCATTTACATCTGGAAAAGCAAAGTCTGGTGCTTTCTGACCATTGGCAATTTTTTCTAGCTGGGCTTGGGCAGCCAAAATTTCATTTTTTCTTTTTCTTGCCTGTGTTAGGTTGGGATGTTTTTTTGTGATATAGTCTAAGGTAGATAATATATATTTCTGGTGTTTTTCAGGATTCAAAAAATCTAGCGCATACAAAACTGCAGGCTGATCTTTGTATTTATGAATCAGGTATTTGATTCTAAACTCCATATCAAAATCCATTCGATTGAAGCCATCTTTCATATATTCATTCCATTTAGGCTCTTTGGCAAGGCTAGCTTGATACTGCTCCTGTCCAACAGCAATCATACTTTGATATTTCAGGTAGTTTGCCAAGTTTACATCATTGATCAGATCGTTGTTGGCAGTCGTGTTTTCCATGTAAATGTATGGAGGATTCTTAATTGGCGTTCTGGCCGTATCGATACCCCTTAGGTTCACATGAATATTGTCTTTATCAGCCCAGAAAGTTAAGTAGTCAGAATATAAAACCTGTACGTCGTAAAAGTCAGGCTTGTCGGCAGGTATTTTAAAAGAAAACTTGTTGTTTGCATCTAGCTTAGTACTGTCTAAAACTTTAAATGTTCGCGAAAAGCCTTCGCCTACGTATTTTCCAAGGTAAATAGGATATTTGTTGCTAGGATCGCGAAATTTAACCGTACCAGTAAAGGTTACGGTTTTCGCTTTTTTTTGGGCAAAGCTACTGCTCATCATTAGTATTGCAGCAATTGCTAGTGTTAAACCTTTTTTAATCATGGTGTTTTAGTATTATAAATTTAATATTAGAGTATGTATGGTTAATAACCGAAAATGTCTTCCAAACTTAGCTTGCTTACTTTTCCAATCTTATCCAGATCTTCAGCTTTAATGCGCTTATCAGAAGCCACCACACAGTAAGCGTAAGGCTTGTTGGCTAGTTCTTGCTGATGAAGTTTTTTGAGGTCATCAAAACTGAGCTTTTGTAAGGTCTCATATTTGTACTTGCGGATATCATAATTGAAGCCTTTCTTTTGGGCGGCCAGATAAACGCTAATTGGTCCATCCTGAGTGATCCGTTGCGTTTCGATATCTTGTAAGAGGCTCTTTTTAGCAACGTTAAATGCCTTTTCTGATGAGGGTAAAACATTCAATAGCTCATTCATGCTATTCACCGCTTCGTTCATTTTATCCGACTGACAACCTACATATGCAGTGATAGAGAAAGGATCTTCCTTTTTATTAGGTGTTGCCATAGCCGCATAAGTGGAGTAAGCTAAGGCTTTTGATTCCCGTATGGTTTGAAACACAATAGAACCCATTCCACCTCCAAAATACCCATTAAATAAATCAACGGTTGGTTCAATCGTCGGATCATATTTAGATGCATTTCTTTCCCATTTAATCTCAGACTGCACCATATCATAATCAGCAAATAACACCCTGTTCTCTGTTTGTTTCATGCGCTCAAACTTCAACCCTGCATCATAAGTTTTAAACTTAGCTGGCATTTTATGGAGCTCTGAAAGCGCGGTCGTAATTTCTGTTTTGGATTTGGGCCCATAATAAATTACATAATGTTTGTAAGTCATTAAATTGTGCAAAACATCAACCAAATCTTTTGCTTTTAAGTTGCTAACTTCATCATTGCTTAAAATATAATTAAAAGGGTTTTTAGCACCATAAGTTGCATAACTGGTTAAGCCATACATGATCATTTCTTTGCTTAATTTATTATTTGCACGATCATTCATCACTCTGCCTTTCAATGCAATTAAGGCCTCCTCATCCGCTTTGCAATTGGCAATGATATGTTCAAACAAGGCTACCGCTTTCTCGAAATTTTCATGTAATCCACTGATACTAATCGTTGTTTGTTCGTTACTGGTATTCATGCTGAAACTGCAGGCGATCTTGTAAAATTCCCTGCTAATCGTTTCAGCGGTATATTTATCTGTGCCTAAAAAAGACAGATAGGCCGCGGATAAGGGTAACGATTTACTGTTCCAGCTGCCCATATCGAAGCAATAAAATAACCGGAACGATTCATTTTCTTTATTCTGTGCATAAAAGAGATCGGCATTACCAACTTTCCCTTTTTGAACGTCTTTATTGAAATCCAACCACTGCGGCTTTAAAGGTTTTTCAGACATCCCATTGATCATACTCACAAAATCCGATTGTTTGCCTGCATTAGTTTCTACTGGTGTAATAGCAGGTTTTTCTACCTTCAGGATATTCTTATCTTCCCCCTTACGTTTATTCAACACTACATAACCTTCAGCCAAGTATTTATTGGCAAAATCCACAACCGCTTGTTTGGTAACTTTAGCCTGTTCATCCAATGTTGCAAGATGCTTTTTCCAGCCTTCACCTTTATTTTGTATAAATGCAGTCATCAATGCATTAGCGCGGGCACCGTTTTGCTCCAGGTTTTGTATTTCCGACAATTTAGCATTCGCCACAATCGCTTTGATCAATGCCTCATCAAAATCACCCTTCTTTAATATATCAAGCTGGTCAATCATCAGTTTTCTTACTTCCTCCAGGCTTTGCCCCTCCTTAGGGGTGCCGAATAAAATAAACATTCCATAATCTTTATATTGTTGTGTCCCTACACCTGCATTCTGGAGTTTTTGTTGCTGATTAAGATTCAAATCAAACAAGCCTGCTGTACCATTAGATAGAATACTGGATATCAACTGAAACATTAAAGCATCACGTGTCCCTTCTGCCGGAGTTCTAAAGCAAATCCGCATACTTTCGGCACTTGGTCCATAAATATCCTTTACAATCGCTTTAGTAATTGGTTGCTCAGCATTCGGTTTGTATTCCGCAATTGCCTTTGGCTGCATATAAGCAAACTGTTCATCGATCTTTTTTACCAACTCATCAGGATCGAAATCACCCGATAGTATGATGGCCATATTGTTAGGCACATAATACTGGTTGTAATATTTACGAATTGCCTTTAGTGAAGGATTTTTCAAATGGTCGATGGTTCCAAGAGTGGTCTGCTGCCCATAGTTATGCGTCGGAAAAAGATAATAATGCATAGCTTCATTCATCTTATTATCATCATTATCAAGGCTACGGTTCTTTTCTTCATAAACGGCTTCTAATTCTGTATGAAAAATTCTAAAAATGGGGTTGCGGAAGCGTTCGGCCTGAATCTTTAGAAATTTATCCATCACATTTGAAGGAATATCTTCTTCGTATACCGTTTCTTCTACCCAGGTGTGGGCATTAGTTCCCTGTGCACCTACAGCACTCATTAGCTTATCATATTCATTGGCAATGGCGTATTTCGAAGCTTCGCCAGATACCTTGTCTATTTCTTTATAAATCTCCTTGCGTTTCTGCTCATCTTTGGTTGTGTTATACTGTTCATATAAATCTTCAATTTTATCCAGCAAAGGCTTTTCCTTTTTCCAATCCAACGAACCATATTTATCTGTTCCCTTAAACAATAAATGTTCAAGGTAATGTGCCAAACCGGTATGGCCTTTCGGATCGGTATTACTTCCAGCCCTAACGGCAATTTTTACAGCAATACGTGGTTCCTTCTTATTAGGACTTAGCATCACCGTCAACCCATTTTTAAGCTTATAAAAACGGGTTTGCATAGGATCATTAGTTACGTATTTGTAGTTATAGCCAGCTCCAGATGCTTGTTTCCACTCATATCTACCTTGTGCAAACGTACTTTGCGTAAGGCTCGATAGTCCTAAAAAAAGCACAAAAGAACCCAGGCGTTTAATTAACGTCATTTTATTTGTTTTAAGAATTGAAAATTTAAATCGTTCCTACATTTTTGCTGCAGGAGTAGCTTTGTTAAAGAAGTCAGTTAGCCCAGCTGCATATTTTTCAAACTCTGCAGTAAGCTGAGCTTTAAATGCTTTCTTAGCTTCATTGTCTCCCATAATCATGGCTTGCCAGCTTACTTCTGTAACATCTCCATTAGATTTGGTAATAAACAGTCCAAGACATACATCCTTTACCCCTTTAGGCAAGGACTCAGCTTTAATTTGATAGGACACAAATTTCCCTTCACGCTGTAACTGCTGTATTTCCTCGGTTCGTGTAGTGCCATCAGTAAAAGTAATTATCCGTTCAAATGGCACCTCAGTTCCTTTAATTTCAACAGATTTAATAAATCCTTTTGTGTAGACTTCAATATCTTTCGAATTAGAAATGAATTTCCAAACTGTCTGTTTATCAGCTTTTACCGTTGTTTGTTTAGTTACATCCCATGTAGCTACTTGGGCACCACCCATTGCTTGTGCACGAGCAGGGTTTATACCAGCAAGGGCAACAAATCCTAATACCAAAATCGCACTATATATTTTCTTCATTTCGATTTACTTTTTAATTGCTTCATCAGCAGGGCTTGTCCATCAAGCCCTGAACTTCCTTTTACATGCCGAATATTTCTTTCAATTTTGCATCAAGACTCTCTCCACGCAAGTTCTTTTCAATAATTCGACCTTCCTTATCGATTAATACCAGGAATGGGATGCCGCTAAATAGATAAGAGCTCATAACCGGTTTTGATTCAGGAGCATGGATTTGCGTCCATGGCATTTTCTCTTCATTCAAAGCCTTTTTCCAATCATTCGATTTGGCATCAATCGATACCGCTAAAATATCCAGACCTTTATCTTTATATTTTTTATAAACCTCTTTCAAATGAGGGATTTCTGCCCGACAAGGACCACACCATGAAGCCCAAAAATCAACAATCAGGTATTTTCCCTTGAAATCTTTAGGACTCCATTTTTTACCACTTAAATCTGGGTAAGAAAAATCCGGTGCCGGCATGCCGTTGGCTATTTTCTTAGTTTGTGCCATATCTGCTAAAAGCTCTGCTTTTTGCTTTTTAATCTGTGGCAGATTCGGATATCTTTTCGCCAGATTGTTCAATGTGTTTATCATCAGATCGCCATCCCTTTCCCATCGTAAAAATTTTAAAGCATATAATACAGCGGGTTTATCTTTATATATACTAACTAGGTTTTTAATCCTTGCAGAAAAATCTGTCGACAAGCTGTCGGTAAGGATTTTTGCATGAACCGTCCATAATGAATCTTTTGATGTTTCAGCTTTGTAAAGCTGATTATATTGCAATATCATATTCTGATAATTCCTATGGAAAGCAAAATTCACATGGTTAACTACCTCATTTTCAGGAGCACCTTCAATAAGGATGTAGGGTGGATTCTTAACGATCATTTTCGCGGTGTCAATACCCCGGAATGACATGTTCATGTTTTCTTTGTCAGCCCAAAACTCAATCTGGTCCATATAGTAGACTCTGATCAGATAAAAATCTGGTCGGTCAGTTTTAATGGTAAATGAAAAAGTATTATCGGGCTTTAGCTTTACACTATCAATAGCCTTAAATTCAGTATTAAAACCCTCACCCTTATATTGACCTAAATAAATCTTGTATTTCCCGGTTGGATCTGGAAACTTTACTTTTCCCTTTACCGTTATGCTTTTTCCCGATTGAGCATATAATGAGCTCATTGCAAGTAATACGGCCAGAACTAATCCTGCTACTTTCTTATGCATGTTTTTTATGTTTTTTTGTTGGCTTAATCATTCATTATTGGAGGTGTCATCTGTCCTTTTTGTCCAGCCTCTTTTCTTAGTTCTTCAGCTTTAGTAGCCATAGCCTTGGCTTCTGCTAATTTTCCTTGTTTCGTCAGGACTCGTTTTTTTAGGTCTGCTAGTTGAATGCGGGTGAAAAGTTCAGGTTTGTTCATTTCTAACTGGTCAGCCCATTTTTTAGCCGCTGGAATATATTTTTTTGGCGCTGCTGTTAATAAATCATTAGCGGCAGATACAATGAAATCGGCTTTACGCGGAAAACCCTTGTCGATCGAAACTGCATCTACTTTTCCAACGAATTTATCCCATTGATTGGCTGCTGCAAATTCAATCAGATCTAATTGTGCCAACATAAAACGACCATCTGGGCTGGCTTTTGACTGTAGTTTCCTGATCGCTGCAACAGTTTCTTTAGCATAGGCTATATCGCCTTTAGTTTCATACGCTCTCTTTGCTGAATAGACTGCTCCATACATTGTACTTTGTATATACATGTTGACTTCAGACGCAGCATATTTTTTTTCCAGTTCTGGGCGGTTAGAAAAAAGATAGGCAAATGCTTCAGAGGAAGGGTTGTTCAAATATTTTACTGCTAGTTTCCAATTGCTTTCATCCATCAATGAAGCTTTAGGGAGCTTGTCGAAATATATTTTGGCCACTTTGCCCATTTTATCACTTTCATAGGCTTTTTCAAGCGCCTCAAGATAAGCAAGGGTAGTTGCATTTGAATGATCACCGCTGTTAAACTTTTTGGCAAGGCCATAAGCTGTACTTTCTGGTTTTAATGCTTTGTTGGCTTCTGTCATAAATTCAGAAGCCGACATGCTACCAACTATTTTATGTACTATTTCTCCATCGCCATCAATAAAAAGATAAGTAGGGTAGCCTGCAATTTCATATTTATCTTTTAGTGCAGGGCCTTCACCTTTTTCCATGTCGTATTTCACATTGTGAAAAGTAGCGTTAAACAGATCCGCAACACTGTCTTTGGTGAAAACATTTTTTGCCATCATTTTGCATGGACCACACCAAGATGTATACGCATCGAAGAAGATGAGTTTGTTTTCTTTCTTTGCAGTTACGAGCTGACTTTTCCAATCGGCTTCTTTAAATTTTATCTCACGGTTTTGAGCCGATGCGGACAGTGCTGCAAAGCAGGATAGTCCGATTAATAGTCTTTTCATGTTGTTTTCTGGTTTTGGGGAGTCAACATTCGCCTGAGCATTAGCGCAGGCGAATGTTAATTTTTATTTATAATGGGTTTTGTTTTAAATTTCCATTCATCTTGATCTCTTCAAGAGGTATAGGATAGGGTACCCGTTTATCGGTAGCTTCAATTGTGAGCGGATCGGTGTGGAAATAATCGGTATAAAACCGCTTCATTGGCAAACCATTGCGGAAATCGTCATAAGTCCCATGACCTTCCCATGCAAGTTCCAGTCTGCGCTCATTTAAAGTAGCTTGAAAAGCGTTCATGCCAGCTGTTCCTAAACTCGCGTTTGTCCATTCTGGTGCCTTAGCTCTTGTTCTGATTACATTTAAAGGGACAAGTGCATCCGAATTCAATCCTTTTTTGGCCAGTGCTTCTGCTTTATTCAAGTACATTTCGGCCAAACGCAGGTAGACAGTGCCACTTTTGGATTGTGTAGTGTATCCACTCTGATCTGTTTGCTCAAAATCGTATTTTGTAATCGTGTAACGATTTGGAGCAGGATTTGGTGAACGAGGATCGTTATCTGCTCTTACAAAGCTATGTCTTAAATCTGCTGCATTTTGGTCTAAGATTGCGATGTAATCTGGTGAAGCCGCATATTCGCCACCAATGTAGTAACCATAGAAGTTTTTTGGTGTTAGGAAGTCATTAATAAAGTTTCCATTGGTAGCATCGTGACTAAACGCGAATATAAATTCATTGTTGGTTCTGCTGTCTTTAGCAAAAGCACTGGCATAATCCTGGTCCTGTGCCAAAACAAACCGAGGCGAAGCGATTACTTTATCGGCGTATTCAATCGCCTTGTTGCAATACGTAATGTTCGGTTGAGTTGCCGTTCCACTCATGTATAGATATACACGAGATAATAAGGCCCAGGCACTTTCTTTAGAAGCGTAGTTATTGCTTTTTTCTTTGGTCATTAGTGCAGCTGCTTTTTCAAGATCAGCAATTACCTGCGCATACACCTCTTTTACTGTATTACGCGCCGGTTTATAACTATTGTCTATGTTAGAACTTAATGAAAGTGGTACAGCCAGGTTGGTTTCACTATTTTGATAATATGGGGGGGCATATACGCGTGCCATATTGAAATAAGCCAGTGCTCTAAGAAAATAATTCTCCCCTTTAAGTTGGTCGTATTCAGCCCCTTTTCCATCGCTTATGGCATCAATAACCTTGTTCGCACTGAATATAACTCTATAAGACATTTTCCAAAAGCTCGGTGTAATACCTTGCGTTGGTGAGTTCGTGTAAGTATAGCCGTCATCTTTGTATGCAGGGTAGGCTTGAGTAACCGCAAATAGGTTATTTCCTTTAAATTCACTCATGTGAAACCAGGTTTGGTTATAAGGGAAATCTCTCGCATTTTGCGTAACAAGTAAGGAGTAGGTACCATTGGTAGCTGTGGTTATTCCGTCCAACGTTTTAAGCACTTCGGAATCGGTCTTATCATTCGAAGGTTTGATGTTTTCATCAATTGCTTTCTTGCAGCCTGATATAGATAGGGCTGTTATACAGATATATATTAATAATAAATACTTTTTCATAATGCGTTGGGATTAAAATGATAGCTGTAAACCTAAAAGGTACTTTCTGCTGGCGCCATAGCCAGCACCTATACCATAGTTGTCTGATAGCCCCATTGTGCCACCTTCGGGATCAACACCGTAGAATCCTTTTTTAGTGAAGATGAAAAGATTATCCCCACTGATGAAAACATTGGCTCTGGTCAATTTTGCCCGGCTAATCAATTTAGTAGGCAGACTGTATGATAGCCTAACATTTCTTACCCTGATGTGACTGGCATCTTCCCATGTTCTTGAGCTAGGATTTTCAACGCCATCCATGCGGTTTCTGAACGGCATGGACTCGGTAGCAATATCTCCAGGTTTTTCCCATATTACCTGCCCTTTTGCAGGTTTAATCTGGTTATATTGGAGGATGTTATTTCCCTCTGTTGAGAAATATGAGCCTCGTCCATTGTTGAATACCCGATAATCTGTCGCGAAATTTAATAAAATGGATAATTCAAGACCTTTGTAGCCAAAGGTGTTTTGCAAACCACCATAATATTTAGGTGTACTGTTCCCTACATTTTGAAATTGATTCATGATTTCGTCGCCGGGTTGCAGACCCGCGAAAACATCATCGTATTTGTTCACAATTACTTTGGTATAGGTATTTGTACTTGCATCAAAGTTTACGCGCTCAAATTGTGGAAGTCCTGTTTGAGCGTCTACACCCAACCATTTTATTACATGAACACTATTAATATCATCCCCTTCTTTTATAGATCCCGCATTTCCATATAAAATCTTACCATCAAAAAGCTTAACAACTTTGTTTGTATTGTAAGTGAGGTTAAAGCCAGTTGTCCAGCTGAAGGCTCCTACAAGGTTTTTACTGGTGAAGGTTAGTTCTACTCCTTTATTAAGGATTTCGCCAATATTTTGAAATTGACTTGGTACACCCAGGACTGCTGAAGTACCTACACGCTGAATCAGGTTGGTATTGCGTTTTTGATAAATATCGGCAGTGATGTTAATCCTTTTGAACAATTCAAGGTCAACACCGAAATTACGGATAAAGGCCTTTTCCCAGGTGATACTTTTATTCCCCAATTGGTTGATTACTGCCGCCGGATCTCCGCCGTATTGGTAGCCGAAGTTGTAGAAACTTTCGGTTAGGAAGTCTTCTCCAGCAACTTTTCCACTCGTACCATAACTGGCTCTAAGTTTTAAGCTGGTTAGGTATTTATTGTTCTGCAGGAATTTTTCATTTGATATTAACCAGGCAGCACCTACTGAATAGAAATGCCCTGCTCTATTTTCTATTCCGAAATTGGTGGAATAATCCATCCGGTAAGATGCATTGGCAAAATATCTTTCCTTATAGTTGTAGTTACCTTCCGTAAAGAGGGAGTAGGAACCTCTTGAAAAACGTTCTCCATCGAAGGACTTTCCATTGGAGCCGATAAGTGGTTCGGCAGCAGCTGATGGCACTTTAATTCCTGTGGGTAGATTTTTTACAGACAAATAATTATATTCTGAATTGCTTCTGTTGTATTCAAAACCTGCTAAACCACCAACATTATGCACTCCTAATTGTTTGTTTGCGGTAATGAGGTTGGAGGTCATGAATGAGTTTGAACTTGTTTTTCTTTGCGACAATTCACCTTTGTTATAACGGCCAGCTAATGATAGTCTGTCGAGATAATTCTCACTATTACTGAAGCTTGTGCTGTAAGAGTTGTTTGAAGATAAGGTGATCCAATCTGTAAGCTTATATCTTGCACTGAAAATACTGTTTAGCTGTTGGGTCTTGTTGATGTTGCTGTTGTATTGGAGGTCGTAAATAGGGTTTTGCACAGGATAGCCATAAGAATCTGCTCCCAAGGTTTCCTTAAGTGTGCCATCTGCATTGTATGGCGTATACCAGGGTAATAGTGTGTTACGACCACCAGATGATGGACTCGTGTTTCCCTCATCGAAAATTGTGCTGATGTTGGCACCAAAACTTAGCTTTTTTGTGATGTTATGATCCAAACGTAATCTAAAACTTGTTCTTTGCAAGTCGTTCAATTTTAAGGCGCCTTGCTCATCGTATCTGTTTGCACCAAAGTAGTAGCGGGTTTGATCGTTTCCACCGGAAAGTCCAACATCAACAGTTTTGGTTAGGGCATCTCTATAAAAAAGGTCATCCCAATCGGTATAATTGCTCAATTCAGATTCTGGCGGCAAGTATTTTGCCAGATAGGCTGGTTGAGTTAATCCTTCATCGTTTATGCCAAAAGAGTTGATGAGCATCTTTTTTTGATAATCGTAAAGTTCATGACTATTCATGAACTTAATTTTACCCATGTACCTTTTACTTAGACCGAAAGTGCTGTTGATGTCTAATTGAGCCATACCTGGTTTACCTTGTTTAGTGGTGATCACCAATACACCTTGACTGGCACGTGAACCATAGATAGCAGTTGAGGAAGCATCTTTTAGTAAAGTGATACTCTCTATGTCTGTATTGGATACAATGTCGTTTGGGTACATCGCATCAGCATAAATGATACCATCCACCACAATTAAGGGGTTCAGGTTATTGGTTACTCTAGGGTTAGCCTCAATGGGTAATGTGCCTTGCCCGCGCACTACAAATGATGGTTTGCTGTTCGGGTCGCCGGAAGGCTCTGTAATATACATCCCTGTGATTTTTCCCTTTAACATGGAAATTAGATTATTGGAGGTCACGCCTTCAAGCTCTTTAGCTGTAAATGTTTGCAATGCACCTGTAATTTCACTTGGTTTTTTAACAGTATAACCTACTACAATGGCTTCCTGAAGTTGGGCAACAGTAGCGTTCAGAACAATGTTTATTTCGTCATCGTTGTCATTGGTCACTACTTTTTCTATGCGTTTGCTTTCGAAGCCTACGGAGCTGAAAACAATGCGGTAAGTGCCAGGGACAAGGTTTAAAACGAAATTCCCGTTGTCATCTGTCATGGTAGCTGTATTTGTTCCATCAACTCTAACGGACACACCCGTTAATGGATCCTTACCATCCGTTACTTTTCCTTTAATAGGTTTCCGGGCTTCCGGACTATCGCTTTTTACGCCTACTGCCAGTTTTGGTTTAATGATAACCGTTTTGTTTACGATTACAAAAGTTAGAGGTTGGTTGTTGAGAGTCTGTTGAAGTGCCTGGTCAATGGTCACATTCTTTAAAGACAAATTTACTTTTGATGGGTTGTTTCTTAACAAATCTATTTTGTAAAAAAAGGAATAGCCACTCTGCCTTTCAATCTTTTTAATTACACTTTCTATGCTTGCGTTTTTTTCGCTCAAGCTGATGTTCTGACTAAATGCTACCGCGCTTGCCTGAAGACTGATGATAAGTAAGCATATAATTAATTTCATGACCCTTAATGCGTCTAAAATTTTATTCATATTTTTGTTAGGTTTAGTTGTAGCGATGCCCTTTCCCTTATTTAAGGGATTCGGTTAATTACGCTTCGATTTGGTTGATAATTAATGTGGTTCTATCAAGATTCGTTTTTTATTTTACCTGGAACATTTGTCCGAAAGTGGTCGAAACACTTTCGGATTTTTTTTTGTCCTGGTAAAATCTCTTTCGTTATGATTTTACAATAAGCTTTCTCCCTTCTATTTTTAAGTTAATACCATTGATTTCAAATATTTTTAATACTTCTTCGAGAGTTAAGTTTCTTGGTGTTTTTAAGTGAAATAGCTCCTCTGGTGATCTGCCTTCAAATACGACATCTACATTGTACCAACGTGATAGTTGTCTCATGATAGTGCCAAGATCAGATTCGTTGAATTGGAAGTAACCATTTTTCCATGCTATGGTTTCGTCTACATCAACAGTATAGGCTGTTAAACGGTTGCTTTTTAGTAGAGATTGTTGCCCCGGTTTTAAGATCAAACCATTCTTGCCTTGAGCACCGGTTGTGTTTACGCGAACCGAACCTTCGAGTAGGGTTGTTTTTGTGCTACTTTCATCTGCATAGCTATTCACGTTAAAGTGTGTGCCTAAGACTTCAATTTTTTGTTTATCTGTGACCACAATGAAAGGCGTTTTCATTTTAGCTACTTCAAAATAGGCTTCACCTGTTAGTTCAATTTTACGTTCGTTCTTATTAAAAATAGTTGGATATTTTAAGGATGATGCTGCATTAAGCCATATTTTGGTTCCGTCAGGTAGGTTGACTTGATATTGACCGCCAGGTGGAGTATTGATGGTGTTATAGGCTTCTTGAGCTATGATGTTATGATTTGCTTTCTCTTTGATGTTATAAACCAATTGTCCATCGGCGGTTTTGTTGATGGTAATTCCTGACTGTTGTGCAATTTGTCCATCTTTTACATCATCAAGGTTAATTACCGTTCCATTTGCAAGGGTAAGTGTTGCTCTGTTTTTACCTGCCTGAATATTGGCGATATGGTTTGCTTCCTTCGATTTGCGGTTAGTTTGGGTGTTGAAATATATTCCGGCTGAAAAGATAGCCAGAAGCGCTGCAGCTGCAGCATACCGATACCAATAGGTTTTTCTAACAACAGGTTTTTTATGATGTGTTAATATTTGATCTAAAACATGGTCTGCCGCAGGAAATACTAGTTCTTCGGTTGTATTGATGGTGTTCCATGTACCATCCAGTAGCTCAGCAATTGTCCGATCTTCCTGTTTTTCTGCGATTATTGATAACAATTCCTCTCGCTCGGCTGCGGTGCAGGTATTATCCGTGTATCGGTGGTACAAGTATGCTAATCTCGCGTTCATGGGTATGATTTATCCTTCCTTTCTTATAAAGACCCTTGAGAAAGATGTTCGGAGTAACGAGATTGAAAAAAAAGTAATTAATGTCTTTCGCGCAGAAAAGTCATTAAAATAACCAGTGTAGCGATATCGGTATGTGTACTTACATAATTACGTAGGAAGCGCAGAGCGTGTTGCATGTGCGTTTTTACGGTAAGTTTAGAAATATTGAGTTTTTGGGCAACCTCGTCATATTTCAAGCCTTCCTGATGGCACAAGCTGTAAACCAGTTTTTGTTGCGCTGGGAGTTGTTCAATGGCTTGATTTAAGATTTTTTCAGAATCTTTGAAGATGATGTATTCTTCGGTTTCGTTGTGGTCTTCATGGTAATCATGAACCATCATTCGATGGGTTTTGATTTCCAGGGCGATTCTACGTAAAATTTTTAAGGTATGATTTCTAGTCAGCACACGAAGGTAGGCATCGATATTTTCAATCTCTGAAAGCTGTGCGTCCAGGTTCCATATTTTTAAAAATACTTCTTGCGTAATTTCTTCAGCAAGGATGTCGGATTTTACAAGTTTTAAAGCGTAAGTATAAACTTTAGGGCTATAGCGATGGAAAATAATGCTGAATGCCTTTGCATCGCCTGTTGAGACGAGCTGTAGCAGTTCTTTGTCATCATTAAAATCGTTATTGCGTTTTGATTGCATCATGTTATGCCACAGACCTTCCCTGTCTGTATATATTTCCTTATCGTAAATCTAAGGATTACAAAGCTTATTGTTAAATAATTATTGTGATGTTGTTGTTTTTTTGATGCACGGAAAAAAAAGACCAGCATTGCCGGTCTTTAAAATTTAATTATTCTGAATCAGTAAGCTATTGCAGTACTGCTGCTTCCCTTTTTCTTTTCATGTGTCTTTGTAAGCCAGACCCAGCATAATGCGGATGCTTGCGTAATTCGTTGATGTTGATCCTTAGCTGTTGGCCTTTGCGCCATAAATATCCGCCAGCAGTTAGGGTATGCCCGTTAACTGCCAAATGGATGTTCGTGTTGTCAACCTGGGTTGCTCTTGCTGCGGCAACACAATTTTTGAAAGTTTGGATCCATCGGCCATCCAGGTCATATTGCGATATCCCTGACCTACTTTCCGTTATTTTGGGGTCGACAGTAATCTTTTTTCGAATTACCTTACTCCATATAAAGCCACCATAAGTTAAGCCTCTGCCATTAATTACATTACGGATGCCATTTTTATGGACTCTAACTGCTTTTGCAGCCTCTACTGTGTTCACATGTGTGTTAACCAGGTTGCCTTCAAGATCGTATTGTCCGATAATGTGCTGTTGTTTTGCTAGAGGCGAATGTCCGTACCACCTTTCCTTTAATATAGGTTTTAGGTCCAGCTCAGGTTCATTCCCGCGTCGCCATAAGTATCCGCAGGCGGTGACTACTTTTCCAGTATCTCTGGCAGCGATGGAAATGTATCCCTGGGCAGTGTTCATTGCCTCTGCTGCAATTCGGGCGTTGGAATAAGTTTCGAGTAATTGCCCGGTTAAGGAGTAGCGACTAACATTGTAAGTGCCTTTTTCTTTTTTGGTTGCCGTTATCTTGTCACGGCTCTTTTTCTTTACTTCCTCACTAAATTCTGGAAAAAAAGATCTCCTTCTACCGGATGCCATCATTCTTGCAGCTTTGTCCTTCGGGGTGCCCAAAAGCAAATTATCTGCACTCAAGTTAAGGTTGTCTCCGTCTTTTGGGAATACCAAAAGTTGCTTATTTGAGAGGTCAAATTCGTCTACGAAACAATAATAAACCAATCTGGCAACGCTTAAATAATATCGTTTTTTGTTGGCAGATAAAGTGATTCCTGCATATTTTGCGGTGTCACCAGTTTGTGAATTTTGACTTTCAGAAATGATAGTCTTGATGATCATACCCGGTTTTTTTCTGGGAATGCCCTTTTTATCGAGAGAGTTTTTCTCCAATCTACGTACTCTCCCAAAGTTAGAAACCTCGTATGGCGCATCCAGTTTTGGAATTGGGGACCATAATTCACCTGGGAGCGCTTCAGGTGAAAGGTTTTCGTGTGGATAATTCATATTTGGCATATTTTGGTGTAAATATATCAGATTAAGTATTTAGGTGGTTAATTTTTTTTCGTTTTGTTTGTGATCGACTTGTTTGGTGGCTTTTAAACAATTTAAATTGTTTTTAGTTTATTTTTTCTTGCCTTTTTTGAAAAATAAATTCAAAAAAGGGTGGATAGGGTATGGTATGGGCTTTTATAGAGTAAATTAATAGTTTTTGTAGTTTCTATTGTAATCTGTGTAGATTTTTGTCTTTTTAGATTTTTATTCTTCTGGTTTTGTTACAAAGTTTCTTATAATGTCTTCTTTCAGCTCTAGAAATGCTTTTTTTTATGCAGAATTGGTGTTGTGATAAACAGAATTTAGATTTTTTTGTTGTTATTTGCAGAAAAACCCGGTGTTTGTTGTTGTCTTGTGAGTGGATCTGGGAATTTAAACCCTATTGTATGGCCAATAAGAAAGTATTAAAAGTCGGATTGGATTCTGCGGCACCATTTCCGATGCACTCTGATTACAACGCTGGAAATTTCGAAGGATTTGAGGTTGATTTACTCCAGGCCATTACCAGTCAGCTAAATTTAGAAGTCGAATATGAAGTTTCCTTATGGTCTACCATATTGGAAAAGTTATTTAAAGGTGAGCTTGATCTTATTTGCTCTGCTGTAACAGTGACCGCTTCTCGCCAACATATTCTAGAATTTAGTAACCCTTATTTATATTTCAGACTCTGCGCAGTTGTGTCAGCAGATGATACATTGACTGGTTTGCATCATTTTAGAAATAAAACGATAGGAGTAAGGGAAGCTACAGAAGCAGAAAAGTATGTGCGGGAACAGTTTCCTGCAAACAATATTGTATATGCGGTTACTAACAAGGAGCTTTATAGAAAGCTACAATCTGGGAAAATTGATCTGTTGGTTGATGATTCACCAATCGCTGGTGGCTTTTTGCAAAATAACAAAAAGCTGAAAATAGGAATGTTTCTGCCGAAAACGGATTCATCGTACGCCATCGCCATGAAAAAAGGCGATGTAAAACTTAAAGCCCAATTTAATGAAGCCATAACCATGCTTAAAGAAAATGGCACTTATCAGAATATTTATAAGAAATGGTTTAGCGAGATACAGTTTTAATCCTCGTCTACTATTACGGTAATGTCTTTATCAAGTTTGATGGTATGAAGAATTTTTGTTTTTTCACTATACACAACCACTTTGTTCTCGTCCAGATATTGCACTAGTCTGTAAGGTTTTGATACTTGGATATATCGCCACTGTGTGTAAAACTGGTTCTGAATGTCTTTCTCGTTCGGTAAAAAAGTGATGATGACTTCAATGTCTGTAGCTTCACTGATGAAGAAACGATCACTGGTTTGTAGGGATTGCTGACCTAAATCAGTATGGTTAAGCGCTTCGAGTGCGATAGTTCTTAATTCTGCTGCAGGCTGACTTGGGTTCTTGTTGATCAGGTCTACAATGAGATTGTTTACTTCATCCTTATTTTTCAGGAGTTTTCCGTTGCCAATTTTTAATATTTTAAAGTAGATTTTTAATGGTTTCATGTGCGATTGAATTGACAAGCAGCGCTGCTGGGCCAAATATATAAAAATCTGCTTTTAATGATTGCCCAAAATATTATCTTTAATTTATGAATAAGAATAGGTTAGAAGCTTTTAGTGATGGTGTGTTAGCCATTATTATCACGATTATGGTTTTGGAATTAAAAGTACCTCATGGAGCGACTATTGCAGCTTTAGTTCCGCTAATACCTGTATTGATGAGTTATTTGCTGAGCTTTATTTACGTAGGTATATATTGGAACAATCATCATCATATGATGATGTTGGTAAAAAAAGTAAATGGGAATGCTTTGTGGGCAAACTTGCATTTACTTTTCTGGCTTTCTCTATTTCCGTTTGCGACCGCATGGATGGGTGAAAATCACTATGAATCCTGGCCCGTAATTATTTACGGATGCATTGTGTTGATGGCTTCTATTGCTTATTTTATTTTGGAAAGGACATTGGTGAAATTGCATGGCCCTGATTCCGCAATTGCGAAGGCATATGGTGCTGATACTAAAGGGAAGATTTCGACAGCTATTTACATTTTGGCTATAGCGGGAGGTTTTGTGAGTTCCTGGATTGGTATCGCGGGGTATATACTGGTAGCTGTGATTTGGTTTATCCCCGATACAAGGGTGGAAAAAACGCTTCAAAAGGAAGAGCTGGAATAAATGCAATAAAATTCGGATTGCATTTGACATTGCATTTCAATTAGCTTAGCTTTGCACAAAAAAATAAAGATACATGAGTGTTTTAGTAAATAAAGATTCAAAAGTTATTGTTCAGGGTTTTACTGGAAATGAGGGTACTTATCATGCTTCTCAAATGATCGAGTACGGAACTAATGTTGTTGGTGGTGTTACACCGGGCAAGGGCGGACAAACTCATTTAGATAAACCGGTATTTAATACGGTAAAGGATGCGGTTGATCAAGCCGGCGCAAATGTATCTATCATTTTTGTTCCACCTGCATTTGCAGCAGATGCTATTATGGAAGCTGCTGAAGCGGGAATTAAAGTTATTGTTTGTATTACTGAGGGTATCCCTACTAAGGATATGATTCAGGTTAAAGAATATATTTCTGACAGAGATTGCCGTTTAATCGGTCCTAACTGTCCAGGTGTAATTACAGCTGATGAAGCTAAAGTTGGTATCATGCCAGGTTTTATCTTCAAAAAAGGTACTGTAGGTGTTGTGTCTAAATCGGGTACTTTAACTTACGAAGCTGTTGATCAGGTGGTGAAAGCTGGATTAGGTATCACAACTGCAATAGGTATTGGTGGCGATCCAATCATTGGAACAACTACTAAAGAAGCTGTTGAATTGTTGATGAACGATCCTGAAACTGAAGGTATCATCATGATTGGTGAAATTGGTGGTGGTATGGAAGCGGAAGCTGCACTTTGGATCAAAGCAAACGGTACTAAACCGGTAGTTGGTTTTATCGCTGGTCAAACTGCTCCTGCTGGACGTAGAATGGGCCATGCTGGTGCAATTGTTGGCGGTGCTGATGATACTGCTGCTGCAAAAATGAAAATTATGGCTGAGTGTGGTATCCGCGTTGTGGAAAGCCCTGCAGAGATTGGCGCAGCAATGGCTGAGCTATTGAAAAAATAAAAATTACAATAAAGATCTTCTTGTATAAATTAAAAAGCTCCGGTGAATTCGTTCATCGGAGTTTTTTTATTTGTGACCAGCTGAGCTGGGATATTTAGAACTGACATTCTCATTACAACTCTGAGGACGCTTTTTCCGTACCTTGTGTTAAATGACATGCACGCAAATGAAGGCTATAATCAATAAAACATTTATGTTTGCTGCGCTGTTGATTTTAGTAAATCTAACGGCCTGTGGTCAGCAACCTAAAAAAGAGGATACTAAAAAAACTGTGAAGAATATGGAATGGAATAAATTAACTAAGGAAGAAGAAGATATAATTGTTCGTAAGGGAACCGAATATCCGGGTACTGGGAAGTTTCTGAACAATAAGGAAAAAGGAACCTATGTGTGCAGACGTTGTAATGCTCCTTTGTACCGCTCTGAATCTAAATTTGAATCACATTGTGGATGGCCAAGTTTTGATGATGAGATTGCAGGTGCGGTAGAAAGAATCGATGATGCAGATGGGATGCGTACGGAGATTGTATGTGCAAATTGCAAGGCTCATTTGGGGCACGTATTTATTGGTGAAGGTTTTACAGAGAAAAATACACGCAACTGTGTGAACTCCATTTCTATGGATTTTGTTCCTGATAAGAAATAATATTTTTAACAATGATATTGTTATAGTGTCCGATGATAACTTGTCGGGCATTTCTTGTTTTTAAGTGATTAGTTTACTTATGTTTGTCAGCTCACCAACGATAGTAAATATGAAGTATTGTTTATTGTTATGCGGTATGCTAATTTCTTTTCTGGGTTTTTCTCAGGATATTTCAGATCAACCGGGCTTAAATACGGTTACTGATTCGGCAGCATCCTCATCCAATCACTCTTCTAAATTAATCTCAAAAACTGTTTACGCAACATACTACCACAGAAAATTTGAAGGACGTAGAACTACAAGTGGGGCAAGGTACCGTAGAAGTAAAATGACGGCAGCCCATATGAAGTTACCCTTTGGAACCATTGTAACCGTAACAAATCCGGCAAATGGGGAATCTGTTGATGTTGAAGTGAATGATAGGGGGCCGCATTCGAGAAAATTCAAAATAGATCTTTCTGAGGCTGCGGCCAAAGCGATTGGTATTTATGGAAAAGGCGTGGCTAAGGTCGAAATTAGCTACCTTCCGGATACGGATTAGTTTTTTAACTTTAACTGCGTTATAGTCAGTTTCTTGAATTTATTAACACCATTCTCAGAGTTTCTCTTCTTACAAAATGAAATAAATATCAACATTTCAGGGTAATTAGTGTGTCAATTTCTCCTTTTAGTGTTGATAAAAATGCCCGCTTGTTAACAACTATTGTTCTCTTATCAGGGCGGCAGACTTTATATTTGTTTACATAAAGTTCTTTAGTAAATCACTCAAAGATTTTTTAGTTAAAGCTATAATATTTAGTTGCTTAAGGTTGTTGGATAAATAGATGTCTTCTAAACTTTCTATGACTGGGTATGGATTGCTTGGCTGCCAGATTTACTTGCGCTTTATAATTCAATATACATTTACCTTATTAAATAGATGCTTATGCAAGAAGAAGTATTATTAAAAGAAAACAAAGACAGATTTGTTCTTTTGCCGATTAAATATCCTGAAATCTGGGAAATGTATAAGAAGACCGAGGCCAGTTTTTGGACTGCTGAGGAAATTGATCTTTCGGATGACCAGAAGCACTGGGATAATCTGAATGATGGAGAAAGACATTTTATTTCACATATCCTTGCTTTCTTTTCTGCTAGCGATGGCATCGTAAATGAAAACCTTGCGGTAAACTTCATGAGCGAAGTGCAGTTACCTGAAGCACGTTGCTTTTATGGTTTCCAAATCATGATGGAAAATATCCATGCTGAGACTTATGCTTTATTGATCGATACTTATATCAAAGATCCAGAAGAAAAAGATAGATTATTCCACGCTATTGATACTGTTCCTGCAGTTAAGAGAAAGGCAGAATGGGCTTTACGTTGGATTGAGAACGGTACTTTTGCAGAGCGTTTAGTGGCATTTGCTGCGGTAGAAGGAATTTTCTTCAGCGGTAGTTTCTGCTCTATATTCTGGTTAAAGAAGCGTGGTTTAATGCCAGGACTTACCTTTAGTAATGAATTGATCTCCAGAGATGAAGGTGCGCATTGCGAATTTGCTTGTCTTTTGTATAAAATGCTTAAAAACAAATTAAGCGAAGAGCAAGTTCATGGCATCATTAAAGATGCTGTAGAAATTGAGAAAGAATTTATTACCGATGCATTGCCTGTTGCTTTGATTGGAATGAATGCTAAACTAATGTCGCAATACATTGAGTTTGTTGCCGACAGATGGTTGCAGGAATTAGGCTATGCTAAAGTTTACAACGCAACTAATCCGTTTGATTTTATGGAGATGATCTCTTTGCAGGGTAAAACCAACTTCTTTGAAAAAAGGGTAGGTGATTATCAGAAAAGTGGTGTATTGACTTCAACAGAGGATAAAGCAGCTGCATTCTCATTAGATGATGATTTTTAGTCCTTATCGGGGTTAGACGATAAGAAAATAAATAATAATTATAATTCGTTGCCTATGTTGAGTTTCTGCTCTAAAACTCAATAAGCAATTAAATACTTGAAAATATGTTCGTAATAAAAAGAGATGGCCGCAAAGAAGCGGTAAGATTTGATAAAATAACGGCTCGGGTAGAGAAGTTATGCTATGGTTTTAATGTTGAACTTGTAGATCCTATCGATGTTGCCAAGAAGGTGATCGAGGGGTTGTATGATGGTGTTACAACATCAGAGCTAGATAATCTTGCAGCAGAAACAGCAGCTTCTTTAACTACAAAGCATCCTGATTATGCCCTGTTGGCTTCTCGTATAGCAGTGTCTAACCTTCATAAAAATACAACGAAGTCATTCTCCAAAACTATGGAGATGTTATATAATTATATCGACGCTAAAACTGGTAAACCAGCTTCGCTGATTGCAGATGATGTTTGGGAAGTGATAGAGAAGAATGCTGATATTTTAGACAGCACAATTATATATGACAGGGATTTTGGTTTTGATTACTTCGGGTTCAAAACATTAGAAAAATCTTACCTTCTAAAGGTTGAAGGACAAATTGTTGAGCGTCCTCAGCATTTATTTATGCGTGTTGCTGTCGGTATCCACAAAGGTGATATCGATAGTGCGATTCAAACGTATAACCTAATGAGTGAGCGTTGGTTTACACATGCTACACCAACTTTGTTTAATGCAGCTACACCTAAACCTCAGATGTCTTCTTGCTTTTTGCTAACCATGCAGGACGATAGTATTGAAGGAATTTATGATACATTAAAACAAACTGCTAAAATCTCTCAGAGTGCTGGTGGTATCGGTTTAAGTATTCATAACATTAGAGCTACAGGATCTTACATTGGTGGTACCAATGGTACAAGTAATGGTATTGTGCCGATGTTGAAGGTATTTAATGATACGGCACGTTATGTAGATCAAGGTGGAGGTAAACGTAAAGGTGCTTTTGCTATCTATTTAGAGCCTTGGCATGCTGATGTTTTCAGTTTCTTAGACTTGCGTAAAAACCATGGTAAAGAAGAATTGCGTGCGCGTGATTTATTCTACGCACTTTGGGTTTGCGATTTGTTTATGAGACGTGTGGAAGAGAATGGCGACTGGAGCTTATTCTGTCCACATGAAGCACCAGGTTTAGCTGATTGCTTTGGTGAAGAGTTTGATGCTTTATATGAGCGTTACGAAAAAGAAGGAAGAGCACGTAAAACCATCAAAGCGCAAGAATTGTGGTTTGCTATTCTGGATTCACAAATTGAAACAGGTACACCTTATTTATTGTATAAAGATGCTGCTAACAGCAAGTCTAACCAACAAAACCTGGGTACAATAAAAAGCTCTAACCTTTGTACAGAAATTATTGAGTACACATCTAAAGATGAAGTTGCCGTTTGTAACTTAGCTTCACTTGCTTTACCAAGATATGTAATCAACGGTGAATTTGATCACCAAAAATTATATGATGTGACTTATCAGGCTACATTAAACCTGAACAAAATCATAGATTATAACTACTATCCGGTAGAAGAAGCTAAAAACTCTAACATGCGTCACAGACCAATTGGTTTGGGTGTACAGGGCTTAGCTGATGCCTTTATCTTAATGCGTTTGCCTTTTGAAAGTGAAGGTGCTCGTATCTTAAATAAAGAGATCTTTGAAACGATCTATTTTGCAGCTATGACTGCTTCTAACGACCTGGCTGTTAAGCATGGTCCATATGAGACTTTTGCTGGTTCTCCTTTATCTAAAGGTAAATTCCAGTTTGATCTTTGGAATGTACAACCAGATAGCGGTCGTTGGGATTGGGAAGCTTTACGTGCGAAAGTAATGAAAGATGGTGCTTACAACTCTCTATTGGTTGCACCAATGCCAACTGCTTCTACTTCACAGATTTTGGGTAACAACGAATGTTTTGAACCTTACACTTCTAACATTTACACAAGAAGGGTATTGAGCGGTGAGTTTATCGTGGTAAACAAACACTTGTTGAAAGATTTAGTAGCCTTAGGTTTATGGACTCCAGCTATGAAAGACAGGATTATTTTGGCTAACGGTTCTATTCAGGACATTGCTGAGATCCCTGATTATATCAAAGAATTATATAAAACAGTTTGGGAGATCAAAATGCGTAGCATTATTGATATGGCTGCCGACAGAGGTGCTTACATCTGTCAGTCTCAATCACTAAACTTGTTTATCAACGCTCCAAATACTTCAAAACTAACTTCAATGCATTTCTATGCTTGGAAAAAAGGATTGAAAACTGGAATGTACTATCTGCGTACTCAGGCAGCTTCTCAAGCTGTTAAGTTCACGGTAGAAAATCAAGCTGGTAAAAACATGGAACCTGTAATTCCAGAGCACATTGAACAAAGTGCTGAAGAAATTGCAGAAGGTCCTACTTGCTCAATGGAGGAAGGTTGCATCAGCTGTTCAGGCTAATCATTCAGATTGATATCTCTATAAAGGAGTAAGAAGCAATTCTTACTCCTTTTTTTTGTACTCCTTATTCTTCCATACCGTATCTTTGCAGCAATGGCAAAACACGAAATCATACCTTGTGAACGTTGTAACACTCCTATAGAGTGTAAAGCCAACGCGTATACCAAATGCCAGTGCAGTGTGATTCATCTCGATTTAAATGAGGTGCAATACATTAGTGAGCTATATGATGGCTGTCTTTGCGCCAAGTGCTTATTTGAACTACAGCAAGAATATAGAGCCGATGTAGCATCTTAATTGCTAGCTGTGTAATTTATTTTCTATATTTACTTTCATCTGGATTAGCGAATACATGTTTTCTCTTCCGATCAAAATGGAAAATATGCCTTTTGGATTTTTTTTATTTTACCTTTGCATTTCAAATATTGAAGAATGGCTAAAGTACAGGTTGGACTGGTGCAGATGAGTTGTACCGCTAATAAACAAGAAAATTTAGATAAGGCAATTTTAAAAATTAGAGAAGCAGCGGCAAAAGGTGCACAAATTGTGTGTCTGCAAGAACTTTTCACTTCTCTATACTTTTGTGATGTTGAAGATTACGATAACTTTAATTTGGCAGAGGCTATTCCTGGCCCATCCACCGATGCTTTACAAGTAGTTGCGAAGGAATTGGGCGTGGTTATTATTGCCTCGTTATTCGAGAAGCGTACAGCAGGATTATATCACAATACCACTGCTGTTTTAGATGCTGACGGATCTTATCTGGGTAAATATCGTAAAATGCATATTCCGGATGATCCTGCTTTTTATGAGAAGTTTTACTTCACTCCGGGTGACTTAGGTTATAAGGTTTTTCAGACAAAGTTTGCTAAAATAGGTATACTGATTTGCTGGGATCAATGGTATCCTGAAGCATCGCGTATTACAGCGTTGATGGGTGCGGAGATTATGTTTTATCCGACAGCTATTGGCTGGGCGACCGATCAGGATGAAGAAACAAATAAAGATCAATATAATGCATGGCAGACTATTCAGCGTTCTCATGCTGTAGCTAATGGTGTTCCTGTAGTAAGTGTAAACCGTGTAGGTCTTGAGCAAGATGGAGCTATGAAGTTTTGGGGCGGAAGTTTTGCAACAAATGCGCAGGGTAGGATACTTTATTTAGGTTCACATGATAATGAAGAAACTAAGGTGGTAGAATTGGATTTATCTGAATCTGATTTCTTCCGTAAACATTGGCCTTTTTTAAGAGATCGTAGAATAGATTCTTATCAGCCGATTACTAAAAGATATATTGACGAAGATTAACACTTACATATGTCAGCATTTAACGACGTAAAATTTCGCAACAGCCCTAGAAACAGGAGCTATAGTTTCCCTGCAGAATGGGAACCACACGATGCTACCTGGCTAAGCTGGCCTCATAAAGAAGCCTCATGGCCTGGTAAATTAGATAAGGTTTACGGCCCCTATTGTCAGTTTATCAAAATAATTGCTGAAGGTGAAAAGGTAAGGATTAACGTTAATGACGAAGCGATGAAAGCTTTTGCTATTTCTGAAATGGAAAAGGTAGGCGTCGATATGAGTCAGGTCGAGTTTTATTTTTTCCCAACCAATGATGCCTGGTGTAGGGATCATGGACCAGCATTTTTGATGGATGTTTATTTTTATAAAAAAGCTGTTGTAGACTGGGGGTATAATGCCTGGGGGAATAAATATCCTCCGTATGATCTGGATGATGATATTCCGACCAAGATTGCCAATCACTTTAAGTTGCCGTTATATTATCCTGAGATTGTAATGGAGGGTGGTTCTGTTGAATTTAATGGGGATGGTACGATTTTAACCACTACTGCTTGCTTGTTAAATGAAAACAGAAATCCGCACTTAACTAAGGAAGAGATAGAGGCGTATTTAATTAATTTTTACGGTGCAGAACAGGTTTTATGGTTGGGCGAGGGGATAGTTGGTGATGACACTGATGGCCATATTGATGACATTACCCGTTTTGTGAATGTAGATACTGTATTGACGGCAGTAGAAAGTAATCCACTGGATGAAAACTATCTCATCCTTCAGGAGAACCTAGCAGCGCTAAAAGAGATGCGTTTATGGGATGGTAGACCATTAAATGTTGTGGAGCTGCCAATGCCTTCGCCAGTTATTCATGAAGACACTCGTTTACCTGCTTCTTATGCGAATTTTTATATCGCTAACGCGGCGGTAATTGTACCAACGTTTAGGGATGTGAACGACGAGATTGCTTTGGAGATCATTCAAAGTGTATTCCCGGATAGAAAAGTAGTTGGTATAGATTCAACAGACATTATATGGGGACTGGGAAGCTTTCACTGTTTAAGTCAGCAAGAACCGTCACAACAAGATGGTGGTTATACGTCTCCAGGTCACCCAATTAAAAATTAATATATATGAAGTTATTAGAAGGAAAGACGGCACTTATTACTGGTGCCTCTAAAGGGATAGGCCGCAAAATAGCGGAAGAGTTTGTAGCACAGGGTGCTAATGTTGCTTTTACTTATTTATCATCTGTAGAAAAGGGACAAGCCTTAGAGCAGGAATTACAAAGTTTTGGAACAAAAGTAAAGGGCTATCGTTCGGATGCATCTAAATTTGATGAAGCAGATCAATTGATCAATGATATTGTAGCTGATTTTGGTGCTTTAGATATTGTGGTAAACAATGCAGGGATTACAAAAGATGGTTTGTTGATGCGCATGAGCGAGGAGAACTGGGATGATGTGATCAATGTTAATTTGAAATCAGTATTTAACGTATGTAAAGCTGCTTCTAAAGTGATGATGAAAGCACGTAAAGGTTCTATCATCAACATGAGCTCTGTAGTAGGTGTTCAAGGAAATGCTGGACAGGCTAATTATGCGGCTTCAAAAGCTGGTATCATTGGTTTCTCTAAATCATTGGCTAAAGAATTGGGTTCACGTAACATTCGTACCAATGTGGTGGCTCCTGGTTTTATCCGTACCGAAATGACGGATGTACTGGATCCTAAAGTTGTTAAAGGCTGGGAAGAAGGTATTCCTTTGAAAAGAGCAGGGGAGCCTGAAGATGTAGCTAATGTATGCGTATTCTTAGCTTCAGATATGAGCTCGTATGTAACTGGACAAGTACTGTCGGTTTGCGGCGGAATGTTGTAAGGTAAATTATAATAAGAATGGGCTGTATCATGATCTTGATACAGCCCATTTTTTATTTATAGAGATATTTGTCTTTTTGCATGACCACATTTGGTGGCACATTATGTCGCTCGAGGTAAGCATAACCTTGCTGTAGATTTTTCCAGAAAGCTTTTTGTGCGGGGAATTGAACCAGGTATTTGTTGAGATTTTTATGGCTCATTTTAAATGGAAAAATATGTACAGGAATCTGTAATTGTCCGGCATTTCTTGCTTCAACAGCCAATACATAGACTTCCTTTATTTTTTCATCTGTTAAGGGAATGCAGCCAACAGTTACGCAATTCCCATGAATATAGATATCACCACCTGGCTTTTCCAGCCTGCTTCTTTGTCTGTCGATCTCATTCGGGTAATTTACACCAAGAGATAAATGAAAGTTGCTTTCAGGATTAAAAACATTAATGTTATAAAACCCCTCAGGTGTTTGAAGATCACCTTCTTTTATTTTGGGGCCGAGTACACCTGAATGGGCGCAAAAGTTATATGTTTTAAATAGTTTATATGCTTTTTCCTTTTCGGACTGTAGCCATAACTCTAATTTTCCTTCGCTTTTATAAGCGGACAAATAAAGTTTAAAAGGGCCTTTAATTCCGGCCTGTGTCAATTCCTTTTGTAGTGCGTTCCATTTCTCACTATAGGCAGTTTTTACCCTTGTAAAGGATAATTGTTTAGTTTTAAATTCCGATTGAGCAAATGCCGGTGAGGTAATGCTGAATAATAAAATGAGCTTTAAGTAGGCTTTCATGTTTAACAAGCGTTTGGTAAAACAAACTTAGATAAAATGCTTAGTAGTTTATTTTAAAATTTAGCATCTTTATCCAAATACTTATGAGCGATTCTTTTAACTTCTATACCTTTTTGTCTCTGTTTGTATGCCTGCTTATAGGTGTCTTGTTTGCCTGGTTATTGTACGGCAAGACAAAAGATCTGGATAAAAGGCTGCGTTATGGATTGGCTATTGCACGTACGATTGTGGTTACAGCCATTGGTTTTTTGCTTTTCTTTCCATTGATCAGAAGTGTTTCTTATAACCCTGAGAAACCTATTATTGTTATCGGGCAGGACAATTCCTTATCTGTAGGAAATATTACGTCTACGGGTTTTAATAAGCGGCTCTATGAAGAGCAAATGCAGCGCCTTGCAAAGGAACTATCTGAACAATATGAAGTGAGGATTTATAATTTTAGCGATAGTGTTAAATCTGGCTTTGATTTTTCTAATCAGGGCAAGCTGAGTAATGGAGCACAACTGATTGCGAAGTTGAATGACGAATACCTGAATAGGAATGTTGGTGCAGTTATTTTAGCTTCCGATGGGATTTTTAACCGTGGTGGGAGTCCGCTTTATGAGTTAAATAAATTAAAAGCGCCAGTTTACACGATTGCCCTTGGGGATACGGTACCCAAAAAGGATTTACTGATTGCCAATATCAATCATAACAATTTGGTTTATCGTGATAATGATTTTACCATAGAGGTACAGGTACAAGCCTTTGAAGCTCGGGGCACAGAAAGCCAGCTGTCTGTGAGTACTAATGGAAAAAGGATATACGGGGAGCGTTTGGCGGTTACATCAGATGCCTTTGTCAAAAATATTCCTATTAAACTTAAAGCAACCGGCTTAGGTCTGCAAAAGTATACCGTGGAGTTAAGTCCTGTGTCAAGCGAGATCTCTGAAAAGAACAACGTTCAGCCTATTTTTATTGATGTGATAGATGCAAAGCAAAAGGTGCTTATTGCTGCAGCCGGACCACATCCTGATATTACGGCACTAAAGCAAGCCATCGCAGTTCAAAAAAACTTTGAGGTAAAAGTTGCAATGGCAGAAGAATTAAATACTTTGCGCCCTGAGGACTATGGGCTGGTTATCTTATATCAGTTGCCTTCTACGGTGTTTGATGCTTCTTCATTTATTAATAAATTGAGCGCAGCGAATGTTGCTGTATGGCACATCCTAGGGGCTCAAAGCAATATAAATTCATTTAATCAGCTGCAAAAACAAGTGCGGTTTAGTGGGAGTAACAATACTTTGCAGGAGACATTTAGTGATGTAAACACTGGATTTACTGCATTTGATCTGGATAAGGCAATGGCTAAACAGATTGCAAGCTTTGACCCTTTACAGGCTCCCTTTGGTAATGTGGTGGTAAATGGAAATAGTTCCGTTGTGTTGAACCAACGCATTGGGAAAATTGGTACAGATTACCCACAGCTATTTTTTATGGCGGATAATGGCAAGAAAACAGGTTTTTTAATAGGAGAGGGATTGTGGCGCTGGAAACTTTCTGAAGCTGGAGAAGCGCAGCAAGAGCCAATGGCATTTAATAGCTTAATCTCTAAAACTGTTCAGTACCTTTCTGTTAAGGATGACAAACGGAAATTTAAACTATATGCCGCCAAAAATACTTTTGACGAGAATGAAAATATACTCCTCAACGCGGTATTGTATAATGATAGTTATGTTTCGGTAAATACTCCTGATGTGAGTATCACCATTAAAAGTGATGCCGGTAAAGCTTTTAAGTTCTTGTTTTCCAGAACTGATGCGGCTTATCAGCTTGATGCGGGAACCTTACCTGCGGGTAATTACACATATACAGCAACCACAGTATTGGGGAATAAAAATTATGCTGCACAAGGTGTTTTTTATGTGAATGCGATGGTCGCAGAATACCAGCAAACGGTTGCCAACCATCAGTTGTTAAATACGATGTCGGTACAAACAGGCGGGAAAATGTATATGCCACAGGATTTATTGACGTTGGTTGATGCAATAAGGTCGAACGATCAGATCAAAACATTAAGTTATGAAGATCGGAAGTACGAAGAATTAATTAACTTTAAGTGGCTGTTTGTGCTGATTATGGCATTGCTAACTATGGAATGGTTCTTCCGTAAAAGAAACGGCGAAATTTAACAAAGAAAAGCTATGCAGATCAATACAATGGAAACCATTGAAACATTGGGTACCGTCGCATTTGCGATATCCGGAACTTTTGCTGCTATGCAAAGACGACTGGATCCATTTGGCGTACTGATCATTGCTTTTGTAACTTCTATTGGTGGAGGTACCGTTAGGGACCTTTTGGTGGGGGATACACCTGTTGCCTGGATGAGGGATGTAAATTATTGTCTGCTGATTTTACTGACCAGCCTTGCAACTATCTTCTTTAAAACTCACATTAAAAAGTTCAAGGTAACATTGTTCCTTTTCGACTCACTGGGCTTGGGTTTATTTACGATGCTGGGGATTCAGAAAGGGATTACGTTTGGGCTAGATCCTGGTATCTGTGTGGCGCTTGGTACCATTACCGGTTGTTTTGGTGGTGTGATCCGGGATACCCTGTTAAATACGATTCCTATAATTTTCCATAAAGAAATATATGCGACAGCCTGTATTTTAGGAGGAATCTTATTTTTTCTGTTAAAGTATTTTAACGTTACAGATGGCGCATCTACAGTTATTGTAATTGCCTTTATATTTATATTGAGGGTAATTGTAGTTCGCTTTAAGCTTGCCTTGCCTAAGTTTGGGTATTAATCCTTAGGGGCTTCTTTAATGATTACAAAGACATCTTCATTGTCTTTTTTCATAAAGTATTTCTCACGCGCAAATTTCTCGGCGGTGTTTAAATTGGTATTCAGCTCGTTTAAGTCTTTTTTAACTTGCGAAATCTCTTTAACATAGAAGTCCTTCTCTTCCTGAAGCTTATTTACTTCAGATTTGAACTCATACTGAGAGATCATATCATTCCTATCGAAAAACAACATCCATACTATAAACGCTGCTACAGACAGGAAGTATTTGTTGCGAACTAGTTCTAATATGCGATTCATGATATACAAATGTAAATAAAAATAACAATTCTGCATGAATTGTTATTTTGTTTTGCTAAAAGCAAAAAAAGAGCCTGACGACAGGCTCTTTTTTAAAATATGTGTAGTTTAAACTATTTTATTGCGTATTTAAAGTCCTTACCAATAAATCTGGCAGCAGAACCTAATTCTTCTTCAATACGTAACAACTGATTGTATTTTGCAATCCTGTCAGAACGAGAAGCCGAACCAGTTTTAATCTGACCACAGTTTAATGCTACCGCTAAATCAGCGATGGTAACATCTTCAGTTTCACCCGAACGGTGAGACATTACTGAAGTATATCCATTGGTTTGTGCTAAAGAAACTGCATTAATTGTCTCTGTCAAAGAACCGATTTGGTTTACTTTTACAAGGATAGAGTTTGCAGTATCGCTGTCGATACCAGTTTGTAGTCTTTTGACATTCGTTACAAACAAATCATCACCTACCAACTGAACGCGATCACCGATTTTTTCAGTTAACAATTTCCAGCCAGCCCAGTCATCTTCGCCCATTCCATCTTCAATAGAGATAATAGGATATTTTTCAGTTAAAGATGCAAGGTATTCAGCTTGTTCAGCACTTGTGCGAATAGCACCTTTATCACCTTCAAATTTTGTGTAATCGTATTTTCCATCTTTGTAAAACTCAGAAGCAGCACAGTCAAATGCTAAGGCAATTTGTTTACCTGGCGTATAACCGGCTTTTTCAATCGCTTGCATAATGGTTTCTACAGCATCTTCAGTACCTTCAAAAGTTGGGGCAAATCCACCTTCATCGCCTACAGCAGTAGAAAGACCTCTACTATGTAAAATTGCTTTTAAGTTATGGAACACTTCAGTTCCCCATCTCAACGCTTCAGAGAATGAAGAAGCGCCAACAGGCATAATCATAAATTCCTGGAAAGCAATAGGGGCATCAGAGTGAGAACCGCCATTTACAATGTTCATCATTGGAATAGGCAATGTGTTTGCATTAACACCACCAATGTAACGGTATAAAGGCTGACGGCTTTCTTGTGCAGCTGCTTTAGCCACAGCTAAAGAAACACCTAGAATAGCATTTGCACCTAATTTACCTTTGTTTTCAGTTCCGTCTAATTTGATTAATAAGTTATCGATTGCAACTTGCTCAAATACATCTACCCCCCTTAATTCAGTAGCAATTACATCGTTAACATTTGCAACGGCTTTTAATACACCTTTACCCATGTATACAGCCTTGTCGTTATCGCGAAGTTCAACGGCTTCGTGAATACCTGTTGAGGCGCCTGATGGTACTGCCGCACGACCAAGAACACCATTTTCTGTCATTACGTCTACTTCAATTGTAGGATTGCCACGGGAGTCAAGTATTTGCCGTGCATGAACATCGATTATTAAACTCATTTTTTTGGTTTTTATTAGTAAATCCGCCTTAGTGTAAAAAGTACAATTACTAAGACAATACCCAAAGTTATAATAAATTTTAAATTATAGGGATTGTGATCACTTTTTTTTAATTATCCCAGCTTTTTTGAAAAAAAATAAAGAAAATGACTGGACGCCAGGGCTGTCTTAAGAGCCGTTTATCGGGGGGGGCGGTGGGGGATTTCAAGCTCCTCCACTGGATTTGTTTATATCAGTATGACCTAATACTGAAGATGCCTGCTAAAAACAATGTAGCAGGCATCTTTTATACTGTCTGATGGGGGTGTTTATTTGCTTTCTGGTGGAGAAGCAAAACAGGTTTTATAAACAATTCCGGCTAAAATTGCACCTGCTATTGGGGCAAGCCAGAATAACCAAAGCTGTCCTAAAGCATCACTGCCTGCAAATAATGCCTGACTGGTACTTCTGGCAGGGTTTACTGAAGTATTGGTCACTGGAATGCTAATTAGGTGGATTAAGGTTAAACATAAGCCTATTGCTAATCCTGCAAAGCCTTTTGGTGCCTGGCTATCGGTAGCGCTAAGGATAACCAGTAAAAAGATAAAGGTCATTACGATCTCGCAAACCATGGCTGCACCCAGACTGTATTTGCCTGGAGAAAGGTCACCATAACCATTACTGGCAAAGCTGCCAATAGAACTTCCATTGCCTGTAGCAATGATGTAGAGAATAGCAGCTGCTGCTATACCACCCAAAACCTGTGCTACAATATAGCCAATAAGGTCTTTGCCATCTAAACGACCGGCAACCCAACAGCCAACCGAAACGGCAGGGTTTAAGTGCGCACCAGAAATGTGTCCTATCGCATAAGCCATAGTAACTACGGTTAGTCCAAATGCAAGGGCAACGCCTAAAAAGCCGATGCCAGCACCCGGATAATTACAGGCTAAAACGGCACTTCCGCAACCGCCTAATACCAGCCAAAATGTTCCAATAAATTCTGCAGCAAGTTTTTTCATAAATAGTTTGTTTTCGATGTGTTTGTTTATACCCTGAATTTAACTACAAATTATTAATATTCCAATAGGGAAATTATAGCTTTAGCAGGGTTTATTCCCACTTAAAGGTCTTAACAGCGACGGCGTAGATGCCAATTCCCCAAATTACCATAATCAAAATCTGGTGTTTTACATCCCATAATCCAGCACCTTCAAAAGCTACCTTTCTCATGGCGTCATTTAGGTAGGTTAGGGGTAAAGCACGACTGATTGGTTGAAGCCAGGAAGGGAAGACTTCAATAGAAAAAAAGGTTCCCGACAATAAGAATTGAGGGAGTGTAATGATGTTTGAAATAGGGGGGATGGTGCTTTCGCTTTTAGCGATACCTGATACGACAAAGCCAAAACCCATAAATACAATGAGTCCTATGATAGAAAGCAATAACATATTTAAGACTGTAATTGCTCCGTGTATCAAAGTGAAATGAAAGAAGAAATGGCCAATTACAATGATGAAAATTGCTCCCAATAGGGCAAAGCCTATTCTGGCCAGACATTCTCCAAAAACAATGCTAGATCTTTTAACTGGTGTAGCAAAAAAGCGTTTGATCACCAGGTTTTGACGTAAGCTAAAAAATACGAAAGCAGTACCAAATACACCTGTACTAAGTAGTGAGAAGCCCAATTGTCCGGGTAAAATGAAGTCTATTCTGCGATAAACTCTGCCTTGTACCGTGCTTTCATAAAGCTCTGCAACAGTAGGTTTTACATCTTTAGCGTTAAGCGTGCTTAGCAAATTGTTCAGGACAGATTTAAGGATGCTACCTTTGTCAATCGACGCTGATGTATATTCAACATTGGCGAGATATGCAGGTGTACCAGCTTCATTCTTTTTAACATTAATCAGGGCATCAATATTTCCCTTTTCCAGTCCATTTCTGATGTCAGCAGTATCTTTGTCTTTTACCAGGCTAACCATTGCATTGTGCTCTAATGCTTGAATAACTGGGTTTTGCAAATCAGAACCCGGGGCAACAGCTAGTTTTACTTTGATCTCTCCGCTACCTATAAAGCCAAAAACAAGGATAAATATTAAGGGAAAAGCAAGTGTAAAAACAACCGCAGAAGGACTGCGCATGATGGAACGGAAACTTGCTTTGGCAAGTGCCAGTGTAGCTTTGGTATTGTTGTAGGGTTTGCCCATGTTTATCTTAATTGTCCTCGCGCCATTCCTTACCGGTCAGGTTAATGAAAACGTCTTCGAGGTTGGCCTTTTTAACTTCTTTTTTTCTTTCAAATCCACTGCTCACCAGTTTATCTATTAGATTATCTGGTGTGTCGAGTGCAATGATTTCTCCACGTTCTACAAAAGCAACGCGGTCGCACAATTGCTCCGCCTCGTCCATGTAATGGGTGGTGATCACTACCGTTGTTCCATTATTTCTAATGCTGACGATCAGGTCCCATAAATTGCGACGAGCTTGAGGGTCTAAGCCAGTAGTGGGTTCATCAAGAAAGATTATTTTTGGCGCATTGATTAAGGTGGTGGCGATTGAAAAACGCTGCTTCTGTCCACCAGAAAGCGCTTTGTATTTCGCTTTAGCCTTATCTTGAAGATTTACTTTTTCAAGCATCTCCATTGGCTTAATGTCTACCCCATATAAACCTGAGAAAAGCTCCATCAGCTCAACCAGATTCAGATTCGGATAATAGCCGGCAGCTTGTAATTGAACGCCAATAATTCTTTTGATCTTATTGGCGTCCTTTTCTACCGAATAGCCATCTACCAGGATTTCTCCTGAAGTTTTCTCGCGAAGTGTCTCTATGATCTCTAAGGTGGTAGTTTTTCCAGCACCATTAGGACCTAGAAGTCCGAAGATTTCGTTTTCATACACCTCAAAACTAATGCCTTGAACGGCTGTGAAATCATCGTATTTTTTTACCAGGTTTTTTACACTGATAATGGCATTTTTAGTTGACATTACCAGGCCAGTTCACCTTTAATCATCTCGATGAAATCATCGAATAAGTAACGTGAGTCATGAGGACCAGGAGAAGATTCTGGGTGATATTGTACCGAGAATGCCTTTTTCCCTTTTACACGGATCCCCTCGATAGACTGGTCGTTTAAGTTAATATGGGTGATTTCAACCTTGTCAGAGCTTTTTACCTCTTCAGGGATTACACCAAAGCCATGATTCTGAGAAGTTACTTCGCAGTGGTTTTTAATGATATTTTTAACTGGATGATTTAAACCTCTGTGTCCGTTAAACATTTTCATGGTACCGATACCATTGGCTTCTGCCAGTAGTTGGTGACCTAAGCAAATACCAAACATAGGTTTGTCTGCTGCTAATACTTTTTTAACGGTTTCGATAGCGTAAGGCATTGCCGACGGATCGCCAGGGCCATTAGAGATGAAGTAACCATCAGCACCCCATTTATCCATTTCTTCGAACGTGGTTTTTGCCGGGAATACTTGTACATAAGCATCTCTGTGCTCAAAGTTACGAAGGATGTTCTTTTTAATCCCAAGATCTAAGGCAGCTATTTTATAAGTAGCATCTGGAGAACCGTAGAAATAAGAAGTTTTAGTTGAAACTTGAGAAGAAAGCTCCAAACCGTCCATAGAAGGTACTTCAGCTAATTTCTTTTTCAATTCTTCTAAATCAGTAATCTCAGAAGAAATAATGGCATTCATAGCGCCTTTGTTTCTGATGTGACGTACAAGTGCACGAGTATCAATATCTGAAATACCTACAATGTTCTCATTCTGAAAATAATCCTGAATAGATTCAGAAGCCTCTTTACGGCTAAAGCCGATGTTGTAGTTTTTACAAACCAGACCAGCAATTTTGATGCTGTCAGATTCGATCTCTTCTTTATGTATTCCGTAATTTCCAATGTGCGCATTGGTAGTCACCATGATCTGACCGAAATAAGAGGGATCTGTAAAAATCTCTTGATATCCTGTCATTCCAGTATTAAAACAAATTTCGCCCGTGGTCGTACCTATTTTTCCGGCAGCTTTGCCATAGTATACGGTTCCATCAGCCAATAACAAGATAGCAGGTAACTTGATGTAGTTAGTCATGGTAATTATAATGAGAAATTATGGGTGTAAAAAAAAGGAAAAATGAGGTCTTAGGTTCAGTTTTTACACCGATTAGATTTTTAACAAATGTGCTGTTAATTAAGCCCTGCATTTCGGGGTACAAAGATAGGGTTTTGCATGTTTTATTCAAGGTTTTTTTTAACATTTCCTAAATCTATTTGTATACTTGGAGGGAATGGCCTCTCAGGAAGTTTAAATGGACTATGACTATGGACCAATTGGCTTGGTCCAGGAGGAATATATATGTAGATGTTTTGAATTTTCATTCAAGCGAGTTTATGTTTTCATTGTCAAGATAACGGCGGAATGTCAGAAATGGAATAAATTCCCTTTATTTCGAATGTAAAAACTAATTTTGCCTTAACAAAACTATAAAAGCATGTCGGTAAATAAAGAAGTAAAAAGAATAACTACTCATATATTACAGGAAATGAAACAACGTGGTGAGAAGATCTCCATGTTAACTGCTTACGATTATTCAATGGCAACGATCCTTGATGATGCGGGACTAGATGTCTTATTGGTAGGCGATTCGGCCTCTAATGTTATGGCTGGTCACGAAACTACGCTTCCTATTACATTAGATCAAATGATATACCACGCACAATCAGTAGTTAGAGGTGCTGCCCGTGCTTTTGTAGTGGTCGATTTGCCTTTTGGTTCTTACCAGGGTAATTCAAAAGAAGCCTTAAACTCTGCCATTCGCATTATGAAAGAATCTGGTGCACATGGTGTGAAACTTGAGGGTGGAACTGAAGTTGTGGATTCTATACAGCGTATCATTACTGCTGGTATTCCTGTAATGGGCCATTTGGGACTTACACCTCAATCTATCTATAAATTTGGTACTTATACGGTAAGAGCAAAAGACGAAGCAGAAGCTGAAAAATTAAGAACTGATTCTCTTGCTTTGCAAGAAGCAGGATGTTTTGCTGTAGTTCTGGAGAAAATACCTGCTAAATTGGGTAAGGAAGTTTCTCAGAGTTTACATATCCCTACTATTGGTATTGGTGCTGGTGGTGACTGTGATGGACAGGTTTTGGTAGTGAATGATATGATTGGTTTAACTAAAGGTTTTAAGCCACGCTTCTTACGTCAATACCTGGATTTATATGAAGGGATTAAAGAAGCTGCACAATCTTATATCAGAGATGTTAAAGGGAACGATTTTCCAAACGAAAAGGAACAATATTAATGCCTGTAACTGATAAAGACATACTTTACGAAGACAATCATCTTATTGCCGTGATGAAACGTGCGGGGGATATTGTACAAGTTGATGATACTGGCGATGAGCCATTAGACGAGCAGGTTAAAAAGTACCTGGCTGCAAAGTATAATAAGCCCAATAGTGCATTTTTAGGTGTAGTACACCGTTTGGATAGACCTGTAAGTGGTGTGATTTTGTTTGCTAAAACAAGCAAGGCGCTAGAACGGATCAATGCAATGTTCAAAAACAGGGAGGTTAAAAAGACTTATTGGGCTGTGGTCCGCAATAAACCGGCAAAGTCATCTGGTACTTTGGTTCATTGGTTGATTAAGAATCCGCAAAAAAATGTAGTGACACCTTATAATACAGAGGTGCCGGGTAGCCAACGTTCCGAATTGAGCTATAAGCTTATTGGGGAGTTGAATGGTTATTATTTAATCGAAGTTGATCCATTAACCGGTCGTTCACATCAGATTAGGGTACAGCTGTCTACATTAGGCTGTCCAATTGTGGGCGACAATAAATATGGCTACCCCCGTGGTAGTCGCAAAGGCAGTATTTGTCTACATGCACGCAGGCTCCAATTTATTCATCCGGTTAAAAAGGAACCGGTAAATATTTTTGCAAAGCTGCCTGTAGATGGTTTCTGGGAAAAATTTGAGGGATTCTAAAGAATCCCTTTTTTTATGCGCTTCATACTAATCCAATGTCAAAATGATTGACAATTAAGCGTATAAAACACAATTATTTCCACAGTCGATTCGCTAATTTTAGTTTCATTAACACAAGAGTAAATGAAACTAACTTCTGCCAAACAAATGTTATCAATAGCAATCGCATTTATGGCACTTGTTGCTGTTGGATGCAAAAAAGATGGTTCGCAGGTGGAAAAAATCAACGATGACTTGATAGGGAAATGGGCTGTTCAATCAAACCATATAATTTATTTTGATCAGACGGGCCAAAAGGAATATGAAGAGGTATTGGTTGCTAACGGTTTGGCTACAAATGTCAGTTTTGTAAAGGGAGCAAAGGCTAAAATCGAAACTCAGGATTCTACTATCGTGAATACACCCTATAATTTGGCAGAAGAGCGAAGCCTAATTTATATGAAATTGAATGATGCCGAAATATTTAATGCTCGTGTATGGACCCTGACTGATGTAACTAAAAATGAGATGACCTGGCAGACAAATTTCACCAATATTAAATATGAAGATAAGGATACCGGAGAAATTCTAGAGGCTCCGAAAGCCGAATTAACCCTCAAATTCTATAAAGAATAATAAAGTATAGGCGGGTTCTATTTGCAGTCTGTTTTTGTAAATACCATTGAGTCATCAAACTTTAAGGCAGAGTGGTTTTTGAAAACCATTTTGCCGTCCTTTTCTATTACTTCGCTGAAGCCTTCAGAAAGAGTGCCATCAGCTTTTTTTAGAAAAGCGACTTCTCGTACCGATTTTACTCCTTCAGAGAAAAAGGTATATTCAGCAATAATGGTATCGCCTTTTATTTGACCGACAATTTTACCTTTGTTGCTATCCTTTTCAAATAGTTTATAATCGAGATCTCCAATCAGATTGCGGCCTTCGATATTTATTTTAAGGTTAGCCGTATCTCTGTTTTTGATATGCACATAACAATCGTTACTGTTTATTTTAGGCTCTGTACCAGGATTTTTTGCAGTTATTTGCGCGATGTTGGCATCGTGCTTCTCCTTGTTTTCATTGTTACAAGATAAGATGATCAATGAAAAGGCTGCTAGTACTAAGGTTGTTGTTTTCATGCTAAAATGGTTGTTAGGCTATAACAAGTCAATGCGCTAGTTGTTTACTAAAATACTTTTTATGTAGATAAATCGTGGTAAAACTTGCTGAATATTGTACTTAATTCAGAAATTATATATAATATTGGTAGCATGATCCATTATTTTTTCGGATCTTAACTAAGCTTATCAGTAATTATAAAAATGCGAACACAGCAATCAGAAAGCGGGAATGAACAACAATTTAAGGCCGAAAATGATGGTGAGATTGTTCCCATTCCTTTTTATAAGAAAAGGGCTTTTATTTACCTTTCTATTGCTTGCGCTGCTTTACTTGTAACTGGGATAGCCGCAATGTTCCATAAGAATTATCCGAATGTCAGTTTTAAAAATCTGGCAGCCGAGTTTGTTTCCCATGATATTCCTCCTGGTGGTAATAGAGCAACTTTAATGTTAGCTGATGGGAAAAGCATTATACTCAATGAGGCCGCTGATGGTGAGTTGATAAAAGAGGCTGGTACTGTGGTTCGTAAAACAGGAAATGGACAATTGGTGTATGAAGCTGTGGTGGGTGATAATGATGGTACTGGTTATACTTACAATACGATTTCAACTCCAAAAGGAGGTACCTATCAGATCACATTGCCGGATGGCACCAAAGTGTGGCTAAATGCGGCTTCAAGTCTTAAATTTCCAACGAGCTTTGTTTCCCTAAGTGAAAGAAGAATTGAACTGAGTGGGGAGGCATACTTTGAAGTAACGAAGGATGCAAGGCATCCTTTTAAGGTAATTACAGTAAAAGAAGAAGTACGAGTTTTGGGTACACATTTCAATATCAGTAGCTATGTTGATGATTCATTTATGAAAACAACCCTTTTTAGGGGTATTGTTAAGGTAAGTAAGGCTACCCTAAAGCCAGGTCAGCAATTTATTATAAATCAAGGGTTGGTTAATATAGTTAAAGTCGATCCTGAGGAAGTTTTGGCCTGGAAAAATGGTCTATTTATATTCGAGAACGAATCTTTGGAGCATATCATGAAAAAGGTAGCCAGATGGTATGATGTAGATGTAGTATATGAGGGTGTAGATAAAAATAAACTATTTAGCGGAAAGGCTTCGCGTTTTGAAAATGCTTCTCTGGTGTTAAAGCAGCTTGAGTTAAATGGCGGCATACACTTTAAAATTGAAGTGGGGAAGATCATCGTAATGAGGTAGCAGATCTTGTCATTTGATCTGGTTTTTTACGTATTTTTGATTCCATTAAATAATGGAAATGCATGTATCAGCAGTTTGAACAACTTTTTCGTGAGCATTACCAAACGTTGTGTTTTTATGCCAATATCGTTACTAAGGATATGGAGGCTGCTGAAGACATCGTACAAGATATCTTTGTGAAATGTTGGGACGCAGTGAAGGCGGATAATCTGGAAATTCATCAGGAGCATTATTTGTATCGCTCTGTAAAAAATGCAGCGCTAAATCATATAAAATCTCAAAAGGTAAGAAAGACTTATGCTGATAAGTATGGAGCTACCCATACGGAAGCAGAAGAAAGCAATGACTTTCTCATAGCAGCAGAAACTAGAGAAAGGATTATGAATGCTATAGATCAGCTTCCGCCCCAATGCAGGAAGGTCTTTCTACTCTGTGTACTCGAAGATAAAAGTTATAAGGAAGCTGCAGCGCAATTGGGAATCTCCGTAAATACGGTTAAGACCCAAATGACTAAAGCCTTTTCGACCTTGAGGCCGCAACTAAAAGATCTTACTTTCCTTGTTTTTTTCTTTTAAAAGGCCATAAAAAGAAAAATAAAATAAATATTTCAATTTAGCATCACCCTTTTTTTTTGTTGAGTTGTCATGTTGTTATATGGCGTATATGAATAGCAACGATAGAACATACATACAGGAGTTAATGGTTCGGAGCATCACTTTGGGAGAATTGAATCCTGAAGAGCAGGATGAGCTGGGCACCTGGCTGGCTCTTGATACTCAAAATCAACAAGAGTATAATGATCTAGTCGCTGTAAAAGCTCTTTTTAAGCAGGAAGTGCTTAAAAGACCAGATACTGATGCGGCATGGGTAAAAGTAAAGCATCGAATCTCGGATGTGCCTGTTCAATTGTTAAGGTCAAAAAAATCATTATCATGGCTTGGGTATGCAGCTGCAGTAGTTATGTTATCTGCGGTAGGCTTGATCTTCTACACAATAACGAGTAAAGATCAGGAGAAAGCACTTATTTCCGAAGTCATACAACCCGGGACTAATCATGCTGAGCTTGTGCTTCCTGATGGAAAGCGCGTTAGTTTGCAAAATAAAACTACAATCGATATTTCCGGTGGACAGAATGCCCTTGTTGCAACCAATAAAGGGAACACTTTGATATACAATGCTAATTCTGGGCAACAGGGGTATCATAAACTTATTGTGCCAGATGGTGGTCAGTATGAAATTATTTTACCAGATAAAACTCATGTTTGGGTTAACTCGGGTTCGGAGTTGACCTATAAGGTTGATTTTAGTAATGCCTCAATTCGAGAAGTAAAGCTGGTAGGGGAAGCCTATTTTAAAGTGGCTAAAGACAAAAAACATCCTTTTATTGTCAAAACCGATCACATGGATGTGGAGGCCGTAGGTACCGCGTTTAATGTGGTAGCTTATAAAGGTGCGGATTATGCCGAGGCTAGCCTTGTAGAAGGAATTGTGAATGTAAGTGACCGCCAGGGGAATAAACAACGTATGCTAGCTGGATCCAAAATACGGATCGGAAATAAAAAGCCAAATATCTTACCTGCTTTACAAAAAACGGTTTTGGTTTACGGGGATTATGCCTGGAAAGACGGAGTATTTGTATTTGATAATATGCCATTAGAACAGATTACCGAACGGATTAGCAGATGGTACAATATTAAAATTGTATTTAACAATAATGCGGCAAGGCAGCTACGCTTTACTGGATCCATAGAAAGAGACAATACCTTAAATACAGCGCTTAAACTGATTGAAACATCTACCAATGTGAAATTTGAAATCCGAAACGGAACACTGTATATCACTAAACCTTAAAATTTAATCGACTAACCTTATAATTTATGAACCAAACTTTTACTAAAAGCGGATATATACGACGTTTATCCAAATTTGTCAGGCTTTTTTGCCTGTTCTATCTCACCTTTATCTGCGTACTTCCAGTAAACGCATTTGCTCAGGCTGTTAGGTTTACTATATCAGGCAAGCAAATTAGTTTGACTGAGGTATTCAGGAGGATGAAGCAGCAGCAGAAGGGGCTGGATTTTTTCTATAGCAATGATGAATTTGATGCTGCTAAAAAAATAGATATTAATGTATCTAATGCTTCTCTTGATGACTTGATGAAGATTGTACTAACCAACAATTATTCTTACCAGCTTATTGATAATCATCTGGTAATTAAACCACGTTCAGCGAATGATCTTCAGATTCTGGGAAAGGTGAAGGACCAAAATGTAAGTGGGGTAGTTAGGGATAAGGACGGGGCCGGAATACCTGGTGTAGTGGTGAAATCAAAATTAACTAAGTCGATAACTGTTACCGATGTCAATGGAAGGTATTTAATACATGTACATGAAGACGATGTGTTGACTTTTAGCTACGTTGGCTATGAGACAAAAGAATTTAATGTGAAAGGAAAATCAACATTTGACGTGGTGTTGAAAGAAGATGCAGCTTCCTTAAATGAAGTTGTGGTTACAGGTTATCAAACTTTGAAAAAGAAAAACATTCCCGGATCTGTTTCAGTGATGACTCGTGACGAAATAGAAAAAAACAACAACCGATCTCTCAATCGGTTGTTAGAAGGAGCGGTTCCTGGATTAACGATTTATAAAGATTCAAAAGGTGTAGACGACTTGCGTATCAGAGGAGGAAGCTCTTTGCGTGCAGGTAGCCAACCACTCTTTATTATAGATGGTTTTGAAAGTACAATCCTACCGGATATTAATGAGATAGATAACGTTACCGTACTAAAAGACGCATCAGCATCTGCTGTATGGGGTTCAAAAGCATCTAACGGCGTAATTGTGGTTACCACAAAAAAAGGGAAGCCGGGTAAATTGCAAATCAGCTATGCGGGTAATGTTAGAATTGCAAATCGACCAGATTATGATAAACTGAGGCGGGCGGATGCACCTACATTGATAGATTATCAAAAAGAGCAGTTTGATAAAGGCTATATCATCGCGCCAATTTTTGATGGGTCTAAATCAGGCTATTCACAATCTATTGGCATCTTTAATGATTATGACCGAGGTGATATCACCTTGGCTCAACGTGATCAAAGGCTGGATGCATTAGCCGGTTTATCTAATAAAGATCAAATCAATAATTTATTATTGCGGCCTGCAGTTAGTCAAAGTCATTATATGTCTTTCTCTGGAGGATCAGATAAAATGCAATACTTTTTATCAGGAAATTATCAATCCAATCTGGGAGGTGCAAAAGAGAACAACTCAGATGTCATGACCATAAACTCTAGGAATACATTTAACTTGGCAAGTTTTGTAGATCTGCGGACAGATTTTTCTTTCAACTACTCATCGGGAAAGAGTGGGTATTCGAATATACAAGGTAACATCCGAAAATTGTTGCCTTACCAAATGCTTCAGGATGGTCAAGATAATTATATTTATGACTATGCTGACTTCAACAAAATAGAGAATGATAGGTTAAAGGGTTTGGGATATCTGGATAATGGCTTTAACCTGCTCGAAGAAAATCAAAATTCAAATAATACAAGTAAAGGATTTGGGGTGAAAACAAGATTTGGTGCAGACTGGAGAATTATTAAAGGATTGAGCTTGTCTAATGATTTCATTTATGAACGTACCACCAATACCTTAAGAAACCTATATGGGGAAAAAGGTTACGATGCCCGAACGTTAATTAACCGTTTAACATCAGTTGATACTGACAAAAAACTGGTATTCAATATTCCAAAGGGCGATATTTTAGATTTAAATACCTCCACATATAACAATTATGCCTTCCGTAACCAGTTGAACTATGTGAACACCATTAAAGAAAAGCACTATGTAAATGTAATTGCAGGTTTTGATTTACGCAAAACTGTGAATGATTCTAGCAACAAGCGCAGCTTGGGCTATAATGACGATTTGTTGAGTTCCCAGAATGTTGTTAATGGAAAGTTAATGGCTGATCCTGGTATAGACTGGTGGAATGGTGATAAAAATAGATATGACCAAGCTTCTTACAACGGATTTACATTTACTGACAACCGCGAGTATTCCTTTTATTCTACTTTTACTTACACATACGATACCCGTTATAATTTTAGTGCAAGTTACAGGGTCGACAACTCCAATTTGTTCGGTGCAGATCCGAAATTTAGAAGAACTCCATTGTGGTCGATCGGAGGACAATGGAATATTAGTAATGAGCATTTCTTTAATTCAAATGTAGTCTCCAATTTGGGCTTAAGGGCAACCTATGGTTTAACAGGGAATTTTGACAGAAGGAGTACAACGACCACCTATTTAGTGGCTACAAGGTTTATGAATGCCCTCGCTAATGATTACGTGGCCAGGTTAAGTACGCCACCAAATCCTAAGCTTCGTTGGGAACGCACGCAAACTTATAATTTCGGGGCAGACATCGGTTTATTGAATAACCGTTTTACCATGAGCTTAGATTATTATCGCAAATATAGTTATGATTTGTTGGGTACTCAGGATCTTGATCCTACGGTTGGATTAACAACTGCAATTATAAATGCTGCGAATATGATTAATAATGGTGTGGAACTAGGCATAAAAGCAGATATTTTATCAACTAAAGATTTTAGCTGGACAAGTAACCTGAATCTGGCTTACAATAAAAACAAAGTAACCAGTAATAAAATTACAGATAGCAATCCAACAGTTAATCGTCCCAATAGTACGGTTCAATTTCTGGAGGGTTATCCAAGTGAATCGATTTGGAGTTATAAGTGGGCTGGATTGGACAATACTGGTAGACCACAGGTATATGATGGTACTGGGAATAAAATCTATGAGCCTAATGAAGGGTCTCTGATTTACAGTGGAACTGCCAGGCCAAAACTAAGCGGAGGCTGGAGTAATACTTTTAGATATAAAGGTTTTTCAGCTTCGGCTTTTCTTGTATTTAACTACGGTCATGTATTGCGTCGCGAAATGCCTACTATGTATGGTTATGACTGGACGGGTGCCTATAATGACCAAATTGCACAGCGCTGGCGCAAGCCTGGGGATGAGTTAATTACAGATATCCCTGCAATTGCTGACATAAATAATTTGAGTGATTACTATACAAGAGCAGCAACTTTATCAAGTAACAGCATTATCAATGCATCATTTGTAAGGCTTCGTGAAATACAGCTGGGCTATAGTTTTAAACCTGCCTTCTTAAAAGGAACACCATTTAAATCTATCCGGGCGGTGGCACAGTTGAATAATGTTTATTTGTTTACAAAAAACAAATATGGTATTGATCCAGAGGCTTTAACGGGGGCTTCTACTACTTCTAATGTAGCCACAATATATGCATTGCCAGAGCCTTTAACTACCACACTTGGTCTAAATTTTAGTCTTTAATAAAACCATAATAATGAAACCATCAACATATATTGCGATGAAAAAATATAGCTTTTTACTCCTAGTGGTGTTTATATTATCCGGCTGCCAAAAGTTTCTGGATGTAGTTCCTAAAGGCAAATTTATCCCTAAGTACATTAAAGATTATGAAGAACTCTCTTCAAACCCATCATATGCTTCTAATTGTAATGCAGTTTTAGAGCGTTTATCTGATAATTTTTATTTTAGTGATGCCCGGATTGCTGTGTCGTTGACTCAGAATACTACCAAAGCCTATCAGTGGAAGCCCGAACTTTATATTTCAACTGAAACCGATAGTGGTTGGGATCCTATGTACAATAATATTTACAATACTAATATCATTATTGAGGCTGTAGAAAAGCTAACAGATGGCACTGAGCAGCAACGTAAAGTAGTGCTTGGAGATGCTTTTTTTAATCGGGCTTTCGCTTATTGGAACTTGGTTAATCTGTACGCCAAAGATTATGATGCCAATACTGCCGCTACAGATTTAGGTGTGCCATTGATAACTGTTGCTGATCTGGAAGGAAAACCAACCAGGACAAACGTTGCGGCTGTTTATGATTTGATTCTTCAGGATTTGCTGAAAGCCAAAGACCAATTGCCTGATGTGGCAAAAAATGTATACCGCAATAATAAAATTGCTGCGTTCGCAATGCTGGCCAGGGTATATCAGAGCATGGATAATTACCCGGAAGCAAAAAAATACGCGGATATGGCTTTACAGCTGAACAGTACGCTGTTTGATTATAATCTCATGAGTTTTAAAGATCCGTTAAAGCCATTAGGTGGCGTTAATAACAGACCTCTTGATAATCTAAATCCAGAAATGATCTCTTATAAGTTAACCGGTTTTAGCAATATTTTAACGAACTCGTCTATTTCTCCAGACTTCTTAAGTCTTCTTGGAACCAAAGATCTTCGCTATGTATTCAATTTTACTACTTTGGATAGACTAGGGAAACCAAATCCAGATCTTTACCCTTTGTACATAGCTCGTAATTTGAGTTATAATATTTCAGTTCCGGAAATGATGCTAATTTCGGCCGAAGCCGAAGCACGCGCGGGTCAAACCGCACCGGCAATTAAACTGTTAAATGACTTAAGAAAGAAAAGATTTAAGCCAGTAGATTATGCAGACTTGACAGCCGCAACAGCTGATGACGCCTTAAAATTGGTGATAGATGAACGTAGAAGAGAGTTGTTTGGTATGGGGTTGCGTTGGTTTGATATGAGACGTTTAGATAACGATAGTCGTTTTAGGAAGACCTATACTCGCGCTAATACTGCGGCGATCTATAAGTTAGAAGCTGGGTCTAATATTTTTGTACAACAAATCCCAGGTAAAGTAATGTTGTTAAATCCTGGTATTCTTCCTAATCCAAGATAAATGAATAAGTGTAATGTAATAAAAATTACGGGTACCGCAGTTCTGTTATGCCTTACAGCGGCAGGTGTTTTTGCTCAGAATGGATATCAGATAAAAGGACAGATGGCTGGGTTAACTCAGCCATCTATGGCCTATCTGTATAGCTTTGATAAAGGCAGAAATTTGCTAGACAGTGCAGTCGTTACCGATGGTAAATTTACTTTTAAAGGAAAGGTAAAACACCCTTTGTCAGCTTCCGTACAAATTAAAAAAATCAGAAAGTCGCTGTCCTTATTTCTGGAGAATGACAATTATGTAGTGTTCATGCACCAGGACTGGAAGGATAAGGAAAGCATTAGCGGTGGAAAGGAAATGCAGATTCAACAAGCATACGAAAAAGAAACGGCCGAACTAAGCAAACAAATGCAGGTTCTTGGTAAACGCTATAGTGAGCTTGGAAAGGAAGAAAGGATCAAAGAAGGGGAGGATATGAATAGGTTAAATGAAAAAATAGGGCATATACAGCGTAGCTATATCCAAAAATATCCAGCTTCACTTGCAGTTTTGCACATCATGCGGCCGCAGTTTGATGTCATGAATTATAAACAGCTGCAGGAAATGAAAAACTTATTTTCCTCTGAACTCGCTTATTCGGATGTTTATACCAAGTTAACAGCACTATATCAAAAGAAGCAAGCCGAGTTTCTAGTAGGGCAGCAAGCACCAGATTTCAGTATACCTGATTTATCGGGCAAGCCAATTGCTTTATCTGCATTGAAAGGAAAATATGTGGTGGTCGACTTTTGGGCATCCTGGTGTACACCATGTCGTGCAGCCAATCAAAAAATCAAACCACTGTATGAAAAATATAAGAATAAAGGCTTTGAAATGATCTCCGTTTCTATGGATGATAGAAGAGAGTTGTGGGCTAATGCTGTAAAAAAGGACGATTTACCATGGCTTCAAGCATCGGAATTAATAGGGATAAAGGGATCTAGTGTGGCTCAAAAATATAGTGTTACCAGCTTACCAACGGTGTTTTTATTGGATCAAAGCGGCAAGGTCATAGCCCAAAATATCTCGGAAAAGGAGCTGGAGGAGATATTACATACCAACTTAAAATAAAATAATGATAAATAAATTCAAAATATTAATGTCACTATTGTTGTGGCAAGGAGCTGTTTATGCTCAAAATCCCAGCTCAATTCTATTAAAAAATGCAACTATTATTGATGGTGATGCTAATGTAAAACCACGTATAGGATCAGTATTGATAGAAAATGGACTAGTTAAATCGGTATCCTACGCGTCATTGAAAGGTATAAGCAGCCAAACCAAAGTGATTGATTGTACAGGAAAGTTTATTACTCCTGGACTGATGGATTCACATGTACATTTGGCTACAGGCGATTTAAGGAATCTGGAAAAATCCCATGCTACCACTGATAGTATCATGCAAAATCTGTTAGCCCATGGTATCACGACCGTAAGAGACATGGCAGGTAATGCACCTTACTTAGCTGATTGTAAAAGGAAGGTGCAAAAAGGTGAAGCGTTGGGCCCTGACATTTTTTACGCTGCACAATTTGCCGGTCCGGGATATTTCGCAATGATTGGGAATGGCCGCAAAGGAGAAGAAGATTTGGGCAATACCGCATGGTATCGCTCGATTAGTACAAAAGCAGATGTAAAACCAGCTATCATTGCAGCTAAAAAAGCTGGGGTGACTGGAATCAAAATTTACGCGAGTTTAAGCAAAGAGTTAATTCAGGAAATCACCAATGAGGCACACAAGCAAGGATTGCAGGCTTGGGCTCATGCTGCAATCTTCCCTTCTAAACCAATGAATGTGGCACAAGCTGGGGTAAACAGTATGTCTCATGCTAATGACCTGGTTTTTCAACAGATCAAAGGAGATACTATAGAAATTGGTGCTGCCTGGGCGCAATTGTATAAAGGTTTAAAACTGGATAGTACAGTTCGTGATCAAATGCTGCTGGAAATGAAAAAGCGGAATACGTTTTTAGACCCTACAGTGTTTCATGCCGAAAATAACAAGATGGTTAATGCGGTTCTTATTACGCGTAGAGCGAACCAATTGGGGGTAAAGATCGTTACAGGAACCGACTGGATTTATCCTACAAAAAATGAAAGTGTCCCTTTATTAGACGAAATGAAACTTTTGACTGGTAAATGCGGATTGTCTAATCTGGAAGTGATACAGGCTGCTACCTTAAACGGTGCATTGGTAACAGGATTAAACGATAGGGGAGTTGTTCGTGCAGGTAAAAGAGCTGATTTACTTGTTCTCAATGCAGATCCTTTAAAATCGTTGGATACGTTTGATAAACCTGCTTTTGTGTTGAAAACTGGTATAGTAGCGTTTACATTGCCAATGCAGTAATTTTAGTATAAAAAAGAAGCGGGAATGATCCTACCGACCACTCCCGCTCATCTAAATTAACGCTCTCAAATATATAGACGCTATATAATAGAGAATATTGTATGCGACTTGATTTTTTTAATAATTTTTTATTTTATCATCATAGCTTCTGAAATATCCGCATTCTTTTATGGCTTCGCTATAGAATTTAGTGTCCTCATATTGGGTTTTTAAAACGGAAAAATATTTCCCATAGAAAACGGGTTCTATATTCACATTCCAATACGATTCGTTTGCATTTTGCGGTTTATTATATTCTTTGTTGTAACTCTCGTTGCGTTCACATTTACTCGCCATAAAGAAACATCTGGCTTTTTGTTCCTTTGTCTTAGCAGCATTGGCGGCCATTAGGTAGTAACCTTCGGCAATTTTATTGGATAGTACTATATTTCTGAATGTATTTGGTATTTCGAAAGGGGTATTCCCATCAGCTTCCATCACTTTCCCTTGATAAAATATTCTCGAATTCCCATAAAACGAAATGTTGTAAAAAGCGTTGGCTAGTAAATAGGCGTTGTTGTAAACGTTTTTGCCCTGCTTGATTTCCATTTTTATGTTTCGCATGGTTTTTAAAACGTCCAGGGCATACATATCCTTAGTTGGTTTAACTTCATGGTCACAATCATGGCAATCATTTATTCTGATGTTAAATGGATTGGCGGGCATTATAAAGCCACTGCTTTCACTTTTGTCCATCATCACTATAGCTTCATCAATTTTATCCTGGTAGATAAGCACCTGCGATTGATGATAATACAGGTCGTGTATATCGAAGGGATAATAACGTAGCATAACCTGCTCAAACGTCGATTTTTTTTGTTTTTGCAGCAAAGCTTTCATCAGTTCTATTTTATTGTTATCCGCATAGAACTCGTAGTAACTTTTAAAAGCATTCGCTTTAACCATATCGCCCTGTTTCTTATAAAGCGCTGACACGTTACTGATGCTTTCATCCAATGCTTTATAAAACCTTAATGATGGGATTGTATCTTTCCCGTCCTTGAGGTTTGCAAACCAGGTTAAAGGTTCTATCATTTGTGCCTCAACTTTTGCATCAATCTTTTTTAATTCCTTAACGTACAAAGTCCAATCCAGTATCTTGTATTGGGCCATAACGAGTTTCTCATCTTTGGGCAGCTGTTCTTTTGCCGTTTTATAGAAACTTCTGGCTGCTGTGTAGTTCTGGTTCAGGAAGTTTAGATATCCTGCGGACAGGTTCCAGAAATACGGCTTCGATGTATTGTTTTTTAATGCGATATCACTGATTAATGCTGTATTCCGTTTTAAATTTTCTTTACTTGCAGAATCGGGTGTAGATTGATAAAAGTTGCCAAGGTTATATTCTGTTACATTTACAACTCTGGCCAGCAATAGATCCAGTTTCTCCGACTTTGGATCCAGCTTGATAATTTCCTGAATCGCTCTTTGGGGATCATAATGAATGCCAAGTAAATGCCATAAGGTAGCCTTTTCTGCATTAGTTTTCGCCATTTGCAGCGTTTTGATCCAATCGGCCTCTTCTTGCGGACGGAAACTCCATTCTGCAGGAATCTTGGCCTCATTAGAATAGTTATAACAGAGGCTGTTCAGGTAATTGGACGTGGCATAATCCTTATTTTTATAATACCAGCCAGCAACATAACCTAAAGTCCGATGGTACATCATGTTTTGTGGAAACGTTGTTTTATAAGCGTTAAAGGTGCTTAATGTTTTAGATGCGTCTGTCGATATGCTAGAGTCGCCGCGTTCCATAAAATAATAATAACGGACCAATTGAAACCATAACCTCTGCTTAATAAAGGGATCTTTAGCCTTTTTTAACTGCTTTATTATTTGGATTTCCAGTGCAGTCGGTACGTTTATTTGTGGCTGCGGTTCCCATGAATAGGTGACATCAGTAGCTGCAAAGGACTCCGTTGATTTGGCCAATTGAAGATAATCGAAAAAAGCATTTACTTTCTTTTTATTGAGTTTTAAAGACTTTAATTCTGGCATACCATTAGGAAGTGCCGCTATTTTTCCTTTCATGTGCTCATACACCGAGTCAACGCCTTTAGCCGTCGCTATTGTTAACAAATATTGCAGGGACTTTTTATCAAGTTTACCGTTAAAATAACCCTGCCATTCATTTACAATCACATCGTTGTAACGGGAGGTGCTGTTCTCGGAATAGTAGTAATCTCCATAATAAGAAATGTATTCCGTATAAAAGAAAGGGGTATATGCTGTACTCACAAAGGCTTCTGGACTAAAACTCGAATACTCATAGTCAAATCCGTAGTCTGAGCAGGCCCAAACTATGCCGCCGGCCGAGAGCCCGAAAAGACTAAAAATAAGTAGAAATTTCTTCGAGATCCTTTGCTTTAAACGCTGATAAATTGAGGTTGCCCAGTTCATAGTAGATAATTGTTCTTTTTTTGTTTTTATTTAAATGTGCAGCCAACTGTTCTGCTGCCTGCTCCAATAAGGTTTTGTCTGTTTCTTCGAGTTTAAACAGATCGCCTGTTTTTATGTAGATGCCACCCATAAAGAAATTGCGAATGGCCCTATACCAATCTTTGTGCGCAGTTGGACTAAAGTTCTGCGCATTGTTCAACTCAGCCCTTCCTATTTTTCCGTATACCTGTATAACTTTGTTCTCTCTGATTTGTAAAGCCCAGGAAAATACAGGTAATGCAATATCCAAAGGTAAAAGGTAATCGTTTAGGCTGCCTATATATTTTTCTGCTGTCTTAGCATTGTAAATAGAATTGGGCTCTTTTAGATCAGCAGATAATTTGCCCATATTGTAAAACATTAGTACGCCGCGGTCTACCGGCGGAATACCCGTTTTAAACTGATATTTAACCTGGTGTAGCCTAATTGTTGCCTCTAGTGTTTTTTTGCTAAGTGCCTTAAGGGACTCTAAGAATTTAAAGTATTTGTCCTTTGTGCCCAGTGTCCAATCACAATCTATCTGTATGGCTTTGTAATCGAGTTGTTCTTTAGCTGCAAGTTTTTTTAGTAGGTCATTGCATTTTGTTGCCAGGCTGTCAATACCCTGCTGCTCGAGTTTTTCGAAAGTTTGGTTGGTAATGAATACGACAGGGGTAATGTCGAAAGCTGTTGAACTTTGCTTAAAGTTGATGATGGCTTCAGGGTAAGGGCGTTGAGCTTTGGCATTCCATTTAATATCAAAAAAACGCAAGTAAAGCTTCTTACTGTTCGTTTCCGCTAAAATATCCGACTGCCCTTTGCTAAGCTGAAAGTTTTGTTTCCAATAATAAAACGACATCGTTGCTTGATCCGGTTTTTTACAGGAAACGAAAAAAAGTGTCAATAAAATCAGACAAACAGAAGAAGGTAGGCGTAAAATAGCACAGGCATTAACCATGGGCGAAAATACTCAATAACTTCGCCAAAATTGATTGAATACATAACTGATGCGTATCGGAGTTATAAAACAAAGTAATTTATTGAGTGTTTCTAACCATACGCCAGATCCGAAGTGCCTGGTAGGCAAACAGATCAATAAACAGATAAAAATAAAGTGCGAACAATAGAGAATTAAATAAAAACATATGAAAACAGTATTAATAGGGGCAAGTGGTTTTGTTGGATCCAGTATTTTAAACGAATTGTTAAACCGTGGTCACGAAGTGACTGCAATTGTACGTCATCCTGATAAGATCGCGACCAAAAATGATAAGCTAATTGTAAAGGAAATAGATGTGTTAAATACGGATGAATTGGCGATAGCAATACAAGGTGCTGATGCGGTTGTTAGTGCTTATAATGCGGGTTGGAGTAACCCTAGCCTATACATTGATTTTATTGCAGGTTCTGAAGCGATACAAAAAGCAGTGAAAGCATCCGGTGTAAAGCGATTGATTGTAATTGGAGGTGCAGGTAGTTTGGAAATTGATGGTGAACAATTGGTTGATGGAGCTGATTTTCCGGACGCTTATAAAGCAGGCGCAACAGCAGCAAGGGATTACTTGGATACAATTAAACAAGAGAAGGACTTACAATGGACATTTTTTAGTCCAGCCATTGAAATGCATCCCGGAATTGATAGAGGTCGTACAGGAAAGTATCGTTTAGGTAAGGATAGTCCTATTTTTGATGAAACCGGCAGAAGCTCGCTTTCCGTTCAGGATTTGGCCGTAGCAATTGCAGATGAACTTGAGCAGAATAAACATCTTCAACAAAGGTTTACAGCTGGCTATTAAGAAGATCAATAATGACTAGTAGATGACTAGATATTGTGTTAATTTTGCGGCGAATATACAAAAGCAATGCCGAGAAGAATCATTAGAAAACAATACCGCAAAGCACGATATATCTTGTACCGTGAAACACTTATCGATGCCAAAGAACATGTACTCACCTTTATAGGATCTTTTGTTGGAATAGGTTTAATAGGATTGTTAAATAGTCAATATCTGGTAGCGAGTGATAATTTATTCCTTATTGGTTCGTTTGGGGCATCTTCCGTGCTGGTTTATGGTATTATTAATAGTCCACTAGCTCAGCCGCGTAATCTTATTGGTGGTCACGTGATCTCTGCAATTATAGGAGTGACGGTTTTTAAACTCTTTGCCGGTGAGCTATGGTTTGCCTGTGCTTTGGCTGTTTCTTTATCTATTGTAGCCATGCAAATTACCAAAACCTTGCACCCGCCGGGTGGAGCAACGGCGCTAATTGCGGTTACCGGAGGTAAAAAGATTGAAGAGCTGGGTTATTTGTATGTATTGTCGCCAGTATTGACCGGAGTTCTGATTCTCTTTGCTGTTGCATTGATATTTAACAATTTAAGGCATAGGAAATATCCATCAACACCAATATTGAAGAGAAGACGTCCTTTAAAGGTGAAGAGTCAAGTATAAGAAAGGAGGCTATTGCTCCATTTTCTTGATCCCCATCGCATATTGGATGCCTCCAAGAATGTGTTTTAAGAATAAAGGTTCTGTATAAGATGCTTCGGTATGACCAAGTGCGGTATAGAATGACCTTCCTCCATCGAAATTATGGTACCAGGCAACCGGATGGTTATCACCATTCTTTCCACCGGTATAACTGCGCTCGTCAATTTTTATCAATACATTCAAGTCCGTTCCAATTTCTTTGAAATTATACCATTCGTCTTTTCTTTTCCAGATTTCAGGCAAATGACTAGTAGCGATGGTGTTCCTGTTGAGCACATTTAAATCTGCCATTTGTTGGGCAGGGTGACTTGTAAAATAAGCACCTGAAAGTTTGCCGTACCATGGCCAGCCATATTCCGTATCTGTAGCGGCATGTATGCCTGCAAAGCCACCACCACCTTTAATATATCGCTCAAAATCGGCTTGTTGCTCGTCATTGAGCACATCTCCTGTTGTGCTTAAAAAAACAACGGCGGCATATTTTTTAAGGTTTTTGTAGTTGAATTTAGTTGCATCTATGGTTGTATCTACCTGAAATTTATTTTCAAGGCCTAATTTTTGAATTGCAGCGATTCCTACTTTTATCGAGCTGTGGTGAAAGCCGGCAGTTTTAGAGAATACGAGTATTTTTTTCTTTGCAGCGATAGGGTTTACAAAAAACAGTATCAATAAGCTAGTTGCAATAATGTAGGAGAAAATCTTAGACATGGTTCAATAGTTTGCGCCTAAGTTAGGAAATAATACGATTTTAAATAGTGGTAGTTACAAAAAACGTAGATCTTAGGATCTTACTTTACGACTTCTTTAACCAATAGATATTCATCATTGGGCAGGCGTATATAACCATATTCATAACAGAAGGTGCAAATATTACCTTTATGGTAATCGTAGCTATGTGTATGGTAATTAAAATTGAATCCTGAAGCCATTAACTTGCTTCCGCTAACCTTGGTTTCTTTGCCTGGATTAAGTTTTTCCAGTATGTCGCGATTTCTTTTTAAGATGAGGTTAACTGATTTGATCATGCCGTTGTTTTCTGCTTTTATCTTATTGTTGTAGCTACTTCTACACTGATCATCACAGAACTTCTTATCAATTCGCCCGTGTAGGGGGCTCCCGCAATCCAAACATAAACGTGTTATCGGTGAGGTCATAGCTTTAATTTACGAAAACAATACAATAGGTTAATATTTTTTCAGATTAATTACTGTAAATATACAGAGTTGTATTTCAATTATCTTAATTATACGGATGTAACCGGATATACCCGTGTAAGGTCATGTTTATTTTGCTCATTCTATACACATTTGCTTAATTGACAATTGTGCTAGCGACTGTTAATGAAGTAAATACCTAACGAAAAATTCATAAAAATGGAAAAAGTAAGAAACAGTGTCCGGTTAACCGGGTTTGCGGGAACTGATCCGATCATCATCAATTTTGCAAATGAGAAAAGATTAGCGCGGATAAGTATTGCAGTGAACGAAGTTTACAAAAATAGTTTGGGTGTGTCGATGAACCAAACACAATGGTTTAACCTGATTTTTTGGAATAAAAAGGTCGAGTTGGTCGAAAGAGCGGTTAGGAAGGGAACCCGATTTAGTATTGAAGGAAAACTAAACATACAAAGCTACAAAGACAAATCAGGTGAGATGCGCTATTCTACCGAAGTTGTCGTGAATACGATGGAGTTAGATATTCTGGAAATCAAAAGAAAGCCGGAGAACAAGGAAAAAGTGGAAATTGAAAATGATGAACCAAAGGTACAGGAAGTTCATCAAGATTTAATTCAACCGTACAGCTAAACCGCCATAAAAATTACGTTTTGCAGCCGCATTAAAGTAACGGCCTCCTAAAGCATTGAGGTCGTTACCCAGGCTGTAATTTTCATTTAATAGATTGTCCGCCCCAGCAAATATCTCTACAGGAACGCGGCCAATGCGTAAGTTCTTATAGCCAATCTTGACCTGCAAGAGATGATATTTTTTAGCATAAACTGTGTTGGCATCATTTAATGGAATTTGCGAAGTAAAGTTGTGTTGCAAGAAAACATAACAAGCTTTCGGCAATTGTACATCAATACTACTTACTACCATGGTTTTTGGAACACCTGTAAGGTCGTTTCCTGAAAAATCAATCGTTTTATCCTGGTACTTGTCAAACTTAAAATGACTTAAAGTATAAGCACTGCGAAGCTGTAAGCCCTGTATAAAGTTTGAAGCATTAACCGGAACTACCCAAAAAGCAACCGTACTTTCCAATCCCCATTGCCTGGTGCCGCCAGCATTGATAAAATATTCTGCATTATTTTCATCTAACCGTCTTACAATTGCACTTTTTAGATTGTAGTAGAAACCGGCTACATCAATAAATAATCTATTGTTTAGCGTCTGATATTTTAGTCCGGTTTCGTAATTCCAACCATATTCCGGTTGTAAGTCTATATTAATTACATTATTTGATGCCCTGATTTCGGCCAGCGTAGGAGGGGAGTAGCCTTTACTTGCGGAAGCTCTTAACGATAATTGAGCGCTTGCAAGATAAGATAGTGCTGCCCTCGGCATTACCTGGATATCAAAGCTGTTTGTATTTTTGGGAATAGCCAGGGGAGCAATGCCTTCATAACCATATTTATACAAATTGGCACTGGCAGAAAGCTCAAATAGCCATTTGTCAAATAGGTCTGCCGTGATATGAGCAAAGGCGAAATTAGATGCTGCCTTTAGCTTATCTGAAGCTTGCAATGCAGTTGGAACACCAAGGTTATTAACATAATTATCAACATTCGTCGAGGTTTGCATACTTTCTACACCTAAATCTAATTTCCAATTCAAATCAGTTTTTTTCTGCTCGTATTCCAGATAAGACCTTAGGCCAAGTGTAAACTCCTTACGTTTCTCGTAATTGGTAATAAATGGGTTTTTAAAGTCTGTATAGGAAGAAAAGACAGTCACTACGTGTTTAAGCTGCTCGTTGATCTGCCAGTTGTTAGCAAGACCTCCATATAATGTATTGCTATAAATTCCAGCACTTTGTTGTATGGCGCTTTTTATAGTTCCTGCGGCAGGTCTTGATAACCTTGGGTTTTGCAGATACTGTTCTTCGGTCAATCCTCCGGGTGTATTGTAATGGAGGTCCGAATAAAATACAAATGCTTTTAATACTGCATTTTTTGCATAATCCGATTTGTGGAAAGTCTGGAAATATTTACGATCCATACCGCTGTGGTCGCGGTAGCCATCACTACGTTGATAAGATTGCGTTAGGTTAAAGCTATATTTATTAAACTGCTTGTTTAAAATTAAATTCTCCCGGAAGAGGCCATAAGAACCTCCTTCAAGATTTAAATCTAAAGTTGTGCTATCTGGGACTGCGCCTCGAGGTTGGATTAATATTACCCCACCTGAGTTTGCGCCAAAGATGTTGCCATGTGGACCTTTTAAAATCTGTAAACTCTGCGCTGCGGATACATCCAATGCATTGAAATAGGTATTGCCGCCGGCATCTGTTAAAGGGAAATCGTCAAAGTAGATTTTTACATTCCTCACACCGAAGGGCGAGCGCAATAAGCTCCCGCGAATAGAAAGACGGTAACTACCCGGCGAGCGTTCTTCCATCCGAACGCCGGATACGGTATTCATCGTAGAAACAAATGATGCGGAAGGTTGCTTATCCATGGCGGCCTGATCTATTAAACCAATTGAGCCTGTTGATCTTAATAGAGGTTGTGCCGAGAAATAAGGATGAATAACAACCTCATTTAGTTTTTTTGTGGTGTCTTGTTTCGTTTGTGCAATACCTAAATAACTAAGCACTATCAAACAGCTTGTAAAAATTGCTTTCATCTACAGCAAAGCTAAAATTTAGAACGAACAATTTTAACTCCTAATTTGGCTATTTACGCTCCTAAATGTGCTATTTATCCTTGTGTTATGTAAACTTTTCTTATTTCCATCAGTTTATTCTATCTTTAGGCGATTTAATCAAGAGCTTGTTTATCATAAACAAGCAGCTTTATTTTACATTCATATAATCGTATTTATAACAATATGTCAAACACATCAAAAATTATCTATACCAAGACAGATGAAGCGCCAATGTTGGCAACCTATTCATTGCTACCAATTGTACAAGCTTTTACAGCATCAGCTGGTATTGACGTAGAAAGCAGGGATATTTCTTTAGCCGGAAGGATTTTAGCGAATTTTCCAGAGTTTTTAAAGGAGGACCAAAAAATTGGAGATGCATTGACGGAACTTGGCCAATTGGCAACTACGCCAGAGGCCAACATTATCAAATTACCTAATATTTCTGCTTCTATTCCACAGTTGGTGGGCGCAATTACTGAATTGCAATCACAAGGGTTCGCACTTCCTAATTACCCGGATAATGCACAGACTGAAGAAGAAAAAGCAATCAAAGCAAAATATGCAAAGATCCTAGGTTCTGCTGTTAACCCGGTTTTACGTGAAGGTAACTCAGATCGTAGAGCGCCTAAAGCAGTTAAGAATTATGCGAAAGCAAATCCTCATTCGATGGGCGCTTGGTCTGCAGATTCCAAAACTAAAGTAGAAAGCATGACTGAAGGTGATTTTTACGGATCAGAAAAATCTGTTACCGTAGCCGAACCTGCTCAGTTTAAAATTGAATTTGTAGATGCCAACGGTGCTGTTGTTGAATTAAAAGGATTAGCGCCGTTAAAAGCTGGTGAAGTAATTGACAGTTCAGTAATGAACCTTTCTGCATTGAAATCTTTTGTAGCAAAGGCTATTGAAGAGACAAAAGCAGCGGGTGTTTTACTTTCAGTGCATTTAAAAGCAACAATGATGAAAGTTTCTGACCCGATCATTTTTGGCGCTATCGTAGAAGTTTACTTTGCTGATGTTTTTGCTAAATACGCTGATTTATTCAAAGAATTAAATATTGATACCCGTAATGGTTTAGGCGATGTTTATGCTAAAATTGCTGGTAACGCAAAAGAAGCAGAGGTAAAAGCTGCTATTGATGCTGCCATTGCAAATGGCCCGGCATTGGCTATGGTAAATTCAGATAAAGGAATTACCAACCTGCATGTACCTTCTGACGTGATCGTTGATGCTTCAATGCCAGCAATGATTCGTACATCAGGTCAGATGTGGAATAAAGATAACAAACAAGAAGATACCATTGCTTTAATTCCAGATCGTTGCTATGCAGGTGTATATACTGCTACAATTGAGGATTGTAAAGCGCATGGTGCCTTTGATGTAACTACAATGGGTTCTGTACCAAACGTAGGTTTAATGGCGCAAAAAGCAGAAGAATATGGTTCTCATGATAAAACTTTCCAGGCTACTGCAAATGGTACCATCCGTGTAACGGATGCAAACGGTAATGTCTTCTTCGATCAAAAGGTTGAAAAAGGTGACATCTTCCGTATGTGTCAAACTAAAGATGCTCCAATTCAGGACTGGGTTAAATTGGCAGTGAACAGAGCTCGTTTGTCAGCTACACCAGCAGTTTTCTGGTTAGATGAGAACAGAGCACATGATAGAGAAATTATTGCGAAAGTGAAAAAGTACCTGGCTGACCATGATACTTCAGGTTTAGCCATCCGTATTTTATCACCAGTTGAAGCAACTAAGTTTACATTAGATAGAATTCGTAAAGGTGAAGACACGATTTCGGTAACTGGTAACGTATTGCGTGATTATTTAACCGATTTGTTCCCAATTTTGGAATTAGGTACATCTGCAAAAATGCTATCTATTGTACCATTGATGAACGGTGGCGGTTTGTTTGAAACCGGAGCTGGTGGTTCTGCACCTAAGCATATTGAGCAATTCTTACACGAAGGTTACCTACGTTGGGATTCTCTAGGTGAGTTTTTGGCTTTAGCAGTTTCTTTAGAGCATTTAGGGCAAACTCAAAACAATGCAAAAGCCTTAGTATTGGCTGAAACATTAGATTTAGCAACGGAGAAATTCTTAGCGAATGATAAATCACCTGCTCGTAAAGTAGGTCAGATTGACAATAGAGGTTCGCATTACTATTTGGCGATGTATTGGGCTCAAGGTTTAGCTGGACAGACTAAGGATGCAGAATTGCAGGCTAAGTTTGCACCACTTGCTAAAGTTTTGACTGAAAATGAAGCTAAGATTGTAGAAGAGTTAATCGGCGCACAAGGTAAGCCACAAAATATTGGTGGTTATTATCATCCAAATGATGATTTAGCTTTTGCAGCAATGCGTCCAAGTAAAACATTAAACACAGCTCTAGCTAGTTTATAAGCAAAGCTTTGTGCTTGTAAAAATGGTCTGTATCATCATGGTACAGACCATTTTTTTTTCCTGATAGTGCGAATAATTAAAAACATTTAGCTGTTTTTCTATGTTATATCGGTATAAAACCTAACCAATATGATGACGGGCGATAATGATCAGCAAGGTGGTGCTAAGCGCGCAATGGATAAGCTTCATCCAACAGATTTGGGTGAAACGAAGGACTTTAACAATTTGTCTTTTGATAAAGAACGGAATAGTTTCGAGTTTGATGTAAAAGGGAAAGATACGGATTACGATCATCCACTTCCTTATGATACTTCCGCGCCAAATGGTGAGGATAGTATTTCAACTTACGATGAGTCGAATCCTTATATTGGATTGGAGTACGATAAAGAGGGGGAGATGAAAGAAAGGTTAGATGGTGCAGGAATGCGTATCGATGATGGTGAGAGTGTTGTGATGGTGAGTCCTGAGGATGAAATACTGGCCCGTACGCCTGAAGATGACCGTGATGATCTGGATGAGGAGGGTTATCCCATCAACGATAAACCAGGTAGGTAGGTAGGTAGGTTATGGATTGACGTCGAGGTTAAACCTACGGCGCATTTCATCTAGCTTGGGGTTTTTCTCGACCAGGTATTGGTATTTTTCAACACTGGTGTACAAACGGTTCACTACCTCTTTTACCACTTGCTTAGTTTTAATGATAATACTAAAGTTTTTAAGTCTTGGCCTTAAAAAATTAAGTAGATCTATCATTTCTTCCTGGAGTATACCTTCTTGCAGTTTATGCTCAATATGCACTAAAATTTCTTCCTGACTTACCAATATTGGTGGCGAGGTACTCATCAGGGTGTACACATTGATTCTGTTAGCCTGTTTTACGATGTTTACATACTCGTTCCAGTAAAATAGAAGTTGTTCATGTGTAAAGGACTCACGGTCGCTACCAGAGATATATTTCGGTTCGTCATCAACAGCACCTTCTCCCTTTTTTTCTATGCCATTTAAAGACGGAATTAGCATTGCCGCATTATTTTGGGCAGGAGATGATGGTTTAAGTACAATTTTGGCCGACGGTGCCGGTGCTTTCTTAGGAAGCGGAATACTTGCCGAGGGGGTAGCTACAGGTTTTGTTTCCATAACTGGTATAGCCGGTGTTGCAGTTGCAGCAGGATTTTGTGGGGCTATAGGAATTGCAGTTGTTGGAGCTGTATTGGCTACTTGATTTGTTGCTGGCGCAGGCGCTGCAACAGGACTTACATTAGTTTTTTTTTTAATCTGATCGTTGTCAGTTGCGTTGGTAAGCGGTTGGCTGGCTAGTTGAAGTACCGATGGAATGTGGCACATTTTAATTAAAGCCATCTCTACCTGTAGCCGCTGATTTTTACTGTTTTTGTAATTCAGATCGCACTGGTTGGCCAGATTTAAAGCGGTAAGGATAAACGATACCGGTGTTTGCTGACTTTGACTGATGTATTTTTGTTTGATGTTTTCGCTAACTTCTAAAAGTTTAGTGGTCTGTGGGTCTTTGGCTACCAATAGATTGCGCATGTGACTGGCTAATCCGTTGATGAAGTTGTTCCCATCAAAACCATTGTTTAATATTTCATCAAACAAGATTAGGGTGTTGCTTACATCTGCAGCTGTAAGGTATTGGGTAAGCTTAAAATAATAATCGTAATCAAGTATATTAAGGTTGTCGATTACCGATTTATAAGTTAGGTTTTTATTGGTATAACTTACAATCTGATCAAACATAGATAGGGCATCCCTTAGTCCACCATCGGCTTTTTGAGCAATGATGTGTAGACCGTCGGCTTCTACGGCTATGTTTTCGCGTTGTGCGATTTTATTTAAATGGTTTGATATATCATCTACCTGGATCCTGTTGAAATCAAAGATCTGGCATCGTGACAATATAGTAGGCAGTATTTTGTGCTTTTCTGTGGTAGCTAATATAAATATAGCATAAGAAGGTGGTTCTTCAAGCGTTTTTAGGAACGCATTGAAGGCATTTGCTGATAGCATGTGCACCTCATCAATGATATAGATTTTATATTTTCCGGCTTGTGGCGGTATGCGTACCTGATCAATAAGGCTTCTGATGTCATCTACAGAGTTATTCGATGCGGCATCGAGCTCATGAAAATTAAAAGAATGGCCGGTTTGAAATGAAACGCAGGAATCGCAAGTGCCACAGGCTTCCTGTTCGGGAGTTAAATTGGTACAGTTAATTGTTTTGGCGAGGATACGTGCGCAGGTAGTTTTACCTACACCTCTTGGCCCGCAAAATAAAAAGGCCTGTGCCAGTTGGTTGTTTTTTATAGCATTTTTTAGCGTACCTGTAATGTGCTGCTGTCCAACAACGGTTTCAAACGTTGCCGGGCGGTATTTACGGGCTGATACTATAAAATTCTCCATTTCGTCCACGAAAATAGGAATTTTTGTTGAGGTTGGAATACTGGAAGTCTTGAATGTTGAAAAAATCACCAAAGAAGGGTGTTGACAGACAGATTGAAATATTTTATTTAAAAACTGCTGTTAGCTCTTTTCTATATTGCGAGGCACTTTTTCCGGTGAATTCTTTAAACACCTTATTAAAGTGACTGAAATTATTAAAGCCGCTTTCGTAGCTGATGTTTGCTACACTGATTTGTTTTTCAGCCAAAAGTTTAGAGGCATGTACAACCCGATATTCATTTACAAACTGTGTAAATGTTTTTTTTGTGATTTTCTTAAAATACCGGCAGAAGGAAGGGACGGTCATGCTAGACATTTCTGCAATAGCCATCAAATTAATCTCTTCCTGAAAATGATCTTTAACATAGTTAAATACCATATTAATTCTGTCATTGTCCTGGATTTGCATTTCCATTGAAAATCCAGCAGCATTTAAAATTTTATAATCGGTAGCGTTCTCCAGCTCTTTTAAAACACTTAATAAGGTTAAAAGTCTTTCAAAAGGCTCTTGCTCGTCCATAAGTTCAATTTTGTGGCCTACGGCATCTTTTGTTTTTTGTCCAAAAGCAATACCACCCTTCGCCTTATTAAATAGGTCGGATATACATTTCGTTTCCTGGAGACCTAAAAAGTCTTTTCCAAGAAAGTCATCTTTCATTTGTATAACGGTTTCGTTTTTATTTCCGGTATTGGTGTCGGTGAAACCGCAATGGGGTAGATTACTGCCAATCAGTATTAAATCACCCTCGGTATAATAAGAGATATGGCTTCCGATTTGTCGTTTCCCTGCACCGCCATTTACAAAAACCATTTCAATTTCGGGATGGTAATGCCATACATGTGCTTTGTTGTTGTCGTTTTCTATGTATTTCGAATAATAGAATGAACTCCCGAAAGTGGGCTCAATAACTTCAAATCCTGGCTTTATATTTTTCCTGTTTTGCACGATCAAAAATACTTAAAAAATCATATTTATTGTTTTTTGTCCGAAAGATACTGAAGTGCGGTTAATATAGCATAGATATCAGTGAATATGGAATAAATTTCTCATTAAAATGCGATGTAAATTTGGAGTATAAAATAATTGTTAACCTTTTAAACAATTTTATCATGAAAAATTTATTAAAAATCAGTCTAATAGCAGTTTCCTTATTCTTTTCTGCTAGCTTATATGCAAGTGAAGGCTCATTTGTGTTGAAAGTTAAAGGGGTAAATGAAAAATCAGTTACTTTTTATATAGATGAAGCTCAAATTGTTGATGTTTCGATTTATGGAGCAGAAAATGAGGTTCTATATGAGAAAAGAATAAAGGCAAAACGCGGATCTACTAAAACTTATGACTTGAGTTCTTTCCCTGACGGAAACTATACATTTAAAATAACGACAGAATCGAAGTCAACTGAATATCAACTTTCGATTGTGGAAGGTAAAACTATCGTATCTAATCCTATGATTACAGAAAAGTTTAAGCCGGTTTTAACTAAGGAAGATGAATTGATCACGTTGAATTTGGAAAATGCACCTAAGGGACCAATTGCGGTTCGAATTGTGAACGAATACAACGATGAATTATATAACGAAATTTTTGAAGGTGAGTCGGCCTTTACTAAAAGATTTAATGTGGCCAGGGTAGGTTTAGGTGATCTGACTTTTTTGATCAAATCTGAAAATCAAGAATTTACCAAAGTGGTGCAAATTCGTTAATTAGATTAGTTTTTTATGTTTAGAAGAGGTTGTCTCAAAAGGGCAAGCTCTTTTTTTTTGTATAAGAAATGCAGTAAAGCCTTCGTGGTTTATGCTTTTGTCGAAATTTTAAGATATGTTATTTTGAAATGGGGTAAACTATAGTTAGTTTTAGATTAAATTTAATCAATCTAAATGAAACGCTTTCTTTTCAGCTTTTTATTAGCTGCTCCTGTGCTGAGCTTTGCGCAATCTAATTTTCAAAAGGGATATGTAGTTGCTAATTCAAAAGACACATTAAAAGGTTATATTAATTTTAAGGAGCGAAGGAGAAGTCCGGTAACTGTAGATTTTAGAACATCTTTAGATGGCAGTAGCCAAGTTTTTACATTAGCTAATTGTGCGGCTTACGGAATTGATGGGGTAGAGCACTATCGGCGGTTTGCAGTGGATGTGAGTATGAGTAAAATTGATGTTTCTAGCTTAAGCATAGGACTTGATCAGTCATTCAAAAGAGATACTGTGTTTTTAAATATATTGCAGGTAGGTAAAAATTTAACTTTATTTTCTTACACAGATGAACTTAAAGAAAGATTTTATATTATGGATGTAGACAGTAAGGAGCCTGTTGAATTGATTAGGGATTTATATTTGAAAGAGGGTAGTGGGAATTTAATTGTTGCCGACGATAAGTATATCAGACAATTACTGTTTCAAATAAAAAAGAACTATCCTGAAAATCCAGCTCTGGAAAGAAAGATTTTAGCATTACGTTATGGTAAAACTTCATTGCTGAAAACTGTTTCTCTAATTAATGACCAGCAGCTTCCGCAATCAAAGTATAGGAATGTCAGATTTTTTGCTGGGGCAGGGCTCATTGCTAGTAAGGCTAGCTACAGTGGGACCCATGCACTGTCCGTTGAATCTGCAAAATCTAAAACCAGTTATTCTCCAATGTTAACCACAGGTATGGATTTATTTGTAAAACCTGAAATAGGGAGACTGATTATAAGGACAGAGCTTTCTTTACTTATGAGTAAAAATGAGATCTCATTGTTCTCTGAAGCAGATGATGCAGTTGTTCGGCGTCATTCATTTGATCAGACAACTATTGCGCTGACCCCAGGGATTATCTATAACGTATATAATACCGGTAAATTGAAATGCTTTATAGGAGGAGGTTTTGGGCTGAATTTTTCGGCGACAAGTAATAATGAATCGACATATTTGAATACGATCAGTATGAAGACCAGCACTCTAGATGAGGTTCAGCTAGAGAAATTTTACTTTTCCTTTTTGTTCACCGCCGGTGTCGTGCTGAATAAAAGAATAGAGATATCCGTGGGATATAGTCCTGATGTAGCGATTAGTAATTACTCTTATTATAATGTTGTAATGAAGCGATTTAGGTTTGGGGTTAATTATTTGTTTGGTAAGTACTAAATCATTTGATTATTAGAAATTTATTACTACTTTTGCATCCCGCATTAAGAGCGGATTAATTAAAAAATAAACAAAATAACAATGAATCAGTACGAAACTGTTATCGTTCTAACCCCGTTGTTGTCAGA